>Ga0209514_10001260_pt1 | contig 45135 bp, 46 predicted proteins | sample Subgrocontami58m_FD_187452 | JGI IMG/M metagenome (GOLD analysis project Ga0209514, IMG submission 187452) | Subsurface groundwater microbial communities from S. Glens Falls, New York, USA - GMW37 contaminated, 5.8 m (SPAdes) (version 3) | ecosystem: Environmental > Aquatic > Deep subsurface >... | reverse complement strand
GATTTTAACGTAGATGATGTGGTTCTGGTCGGTTTCCAATTCCAGCCAGGCGCCGCGGTTAGGAATAATTTTAGCGCCGTACAAACGCTTGCCTCTAAAGTTTTCGGAAGTAAAAAAGACGCCGGCTGAACGGATCAGCTGGGAAACAACCACTCTTTCCACGCCGTTAATCACAAAAGTCCCGCGGTTGGTCATGAGAGGGAAGTCACCCAAATAAATTTCCTGTTCTTTAACTTCGCCGGTTCTTTCGTTGACCAGTCGGGCTTTGACTCGCAAAGGCGCTTCGTAAGTGATGTTTTTGGCGCGGGCCACGCGTTCGTGGAATTTGGGCTCGTCCAGATAGTAATTTTCAAAATAGAGTTCCAGATTGCGGCCGATAAAATCCTTGATCGGCGAAACCTCTTCAAACAGTTCTTTTAAGCCGATCTCAAAAAACCATTGATAAGACCGTTTTTGGATTTCGATTAAGTCGGGCAAAGGCAGGGCGACTTTTGAGGAGGAAAAATATTTGCGCTCCAGGGAACTTCGCATATATAATTATGAAAATTGTTAAATTTTAGACAAAAATATAACCCTTTGGTCTTAAGGAAGGGTTTTTATGGTTGACCCGCCGTCGCCCAAGCGCTTTGGCGGGCAGGAGTTTTACACAGCCGGAGAACAAAACATAGGCGGATGATACCTTAAATAAAAGGCCTTGTCAAGAGATTGGCGGTAAATTTTAATATCTCTGCTAGTATTAGCCAAAAGTGGTTATTTATAGGAAAAAAAATTTGTCAAGAAAAAATTGATTTTAACGCTTAATTTAGCAAAAAATTAACCCTTAAAGAGGGTTTTTATCAGTAACTTATCCACAGATATACTATATTAAAACATAAATATTCATTTTTGTAAATAATTGGCTGACAATATTTCTCTTGCTACCTTCCTATCATCCCAGGGGATTTTTTGGCCATTGGCCACGCAGATATATTGTTCACAACCTTTACCGGTAATTAAAATCAGGTTCATCCTACGCTCCTGCTGAGCTTCGGATGACTCTGCCTCTTCTTTTGCTAAAGATATGGCTTTGGCTATTGCCTCGCGGCGGTCTTCAATTTTGAATAAATTTTGGTTTAAAATTTTTCCCTGATCAAGCGCGCCTTGAGCAACGTTATCAATAATCATCATTGGATCATCATCATAAGGATCTTCATTGGTGACGATAACGTAATCGGCTTTTTGAGCGGCCAGCGCGCCCATAATCGGCTGGCGGGCTTTATCTCGGCCGCCGCCACAGGAACCTAAAACATGGATAATGTTATTGAAGTTGAACAGCTTGAGCGTTTCGTATAATTTAGTCATGGATTCCGGCTCGGGCGCGTAATCAACCATGACTTTGAATGGCTGACCTGATTCAATCCACTCAAACCGGCCGGGCATATTTTTAAAATCGGCCAGTGCTTGTTGAATTGTTTTATCGTCAACGCCTTGTGATTTGGCTACGGCCATGGCCGCGAGGGCGTTATAGATATTAACTTGTCCGATTAAGTTAATTCGGAAGTTTGAACCTGGAAGCCGGAAATCGGATCCACTTGCTTCAATTTTAATTTCGGACGCTCGGAAATCAGAATTATTGTTTATGGAATAAGTTATTTTTTTATCAGCGGCAAAATTCAAAAAGAAATTCGCGTGCTCATCATCAGCGTTGGCAATAATAACTTTGTCGATTTGTTTACCGTCAATAATTTTATGAGGTCGGTTGGTCAAATGCCTGAATAATTCGCCCTTGGCTTTTTTGTAATTCTCAAATCCGCCGTGGGCTTCCAGATGTTCGGGCGTTAAATTGATAAAAACCGCCATATCATAATTAATGCCAATATGGCGGTATTGTTTAATGCCCTCGGAAGAAGTTTCAATAATCGCGTATTTACAGCCGGCCTTAACCATGCCAGACAATAATTTTTGAGTTTGCCAACGGCCGAGCATGGTCATTTTTTTATCGTTCAGCCATTCCTGATCCGCCATTTTAAAATTGGCCGTAGTTGTCCAACCGACTTTATGGCCGGCTTCCTCTAAAATCTTGCCGATTAAATTAACGGTTGTTGTTTTGCCGTTGGTGCCGGTCACGCCGATGACAATCAGTTTACCGGAAGGATTGCCGTAAATTACCATCGCTAAAATGGCCAGTACCTGATGGTACCAGCCTATAATAAAAGAGGGAAGGAGTTTTTTAAGCAGAGATTTCATTATTTATTGTTGTTCAAAAATTCTCCGATGGTTTGAACATCTTCGGGCTTGCCAAAATCCAGCCAAAAGTCCTCAATCTCTTTTATTTTGACTCGTTTTTCTTTGGCTAACAGATTGATGGCGTCGGTCAGTTCAAATTCGCCTCTGGAAGATTTGGAAATCAAAGGCAGTTTTTTAAAAATGCTCGGGGTAAATTTGTAAAGGCCGGTGTTAATCAGGTTGCCCACAAAGGTGGTGGGCTTTTCAATAATTTTATCCAAATAATCTTCGCCGTCTCTAATTAAGACGCCGTATTTTTGGGGTTCAGGATGACGCAAGCCGGAAATATAGTTGAAGTCATCATCAATAAAGAATTTTTTTAAATCTTTGACGGAATAAAGATTGTCGCCGTAGACCGTGATAAAGCTTTCATCCTTTCTAATAATATCCTTGACCACCTCTACCGGGCAAAGGGTGCCGTATTTATCGCCCAATATATCAAACTGGTTGACAATGGTGATTTTAAATTCGCCGTCATAGGTGCGCAAAAATTTTTCCATAATCTCTTTTTTGTAGCCGATGACCATGACGGCTTCGATAAAGCCCGCCTCCTTCAGATTTTTTAACAGATAATACAAAAAGGGATGGCCGTTGATTTCAATCAAGTGCTTGGGTTTTTCCTGTGAGAGATGAAGCATGCGCGTGCCGCGTCCGGCGGCCGCCACTACTACTTTATTAATCATATGTTTACTGGTGTTTTTCTTGTTCCATCTGTTTTTTAATTTTTGCCATAGTGCCGTCTTTTTCCAAAGTGCAGGTCGGGCAATCATGCTCGGTTTTGTCCAGCAATTCCCTGGGCGCGGTAGTGGTTACCGGTTTGCCGCAACTGGGGCAGTTAAACGTAAAAGAAGCTAAGTCGGACATGTTAACGCGACTTTCCTGATCGGGCGTGTGTTCCAATGATTCATGATGAAGCTTCATTTTAATAAGCGGTTAAATTTTCTGGCCCATTGGTATAGTTTATACCAGCCCGGCTGGTAAATAAAATCATAAGTTCCCGGGTAGCTGACAACTTGGCCGCCAAAACCTTTTTTAAACCGGGTTACTCCCGCCCAGGGATGTTCAGCGTTGTCATCAGGCGCGATGCCGTGCCAATCGTAATATTTAAAACCCCGTTTTTTGGCTTCCCGGATCAAAGTCCATTGCAAGAGGTTTGGCGCCATTAACTGGCGATAATTATAGTCCGAAGCGCCATGCAAATAGGTAACGGTATTACCGTAAAAGACCATTAAGTTCGCGGCTATTATAGCATTTTCTGCTGTTTTGGCAACCCATAATTCCAGCTCTTTCTGCTTCATCATTTTTTCATAATAACCCTTGGGATGCAGGCCAAATTGATCGCGCTTGCCAGTTTGTTTAAACAACGGCCAGCATTGGTCAAATTGTTCGGCCGGTAATTTTTGGATGGCTACCCCATGCTTTTCGGCTACTTTAATATTGTAGCGGGCTTTGGGATGAAAAGAATTTAGCAATTCTTCCGTTGCTGGTTCTAAATTTAAAATTAAAGTGTCTGGCGGTTGGATGGCTTTAGTAATTTGAGTTTTAGCGGATTTAAGCAGGGGCAGATGAAAATCTATTTCAAATCTAAAAAAGATTTCCTCGCTTTGTTTGGTTTGAATGGTTAAATCTCGGACTTTAGAAAGAATCAATTTAAGAACTTCATCTTTTTGTTTGTCAGATAGATCATTTTTAATGATCGGACCGCGCGGGCAAAAAAGATAGGATTTTTTAAACCCTAAGGGCATGGCTATAAAGCTGGCGCTGGCGCTGATTTCATTTTCCAGATAGATACCAAAACGCCAGACCTGGCGTCCGACATTTTTTTGTCCCGCTAAGCGGGATTGAAATTCGCCCCAGCTCCACGATTGTAGAAATTGAGAATGCGGTCGAGAGGCGACAAACTCGTTTAATTCTCGTTCATTCAGTTGACGTAGTTCCATAGTTTAGAGAAGGCCTTGCCTACTGTCATTGCGAGCCCCGAAGGGGCGCGGCAATCCCGTTGTACTTGGTTATACATCGGGATTGCGGAGCCTGTCCCGAGCGAAGCGAGGGATCTCGCTCCTCGCAATGACAGTAGGCAAGGCCGTTACTTTCCCAATAATTTCAGCGCGCCCTTAATTCTTTCCGAAGTATCCGTAATTTCCGTCGGTACCTGCCTAATTACTTCCATGACTTCTTTTCGGGAATACCCGAGGCCAATCAGCGCCTCAATAGTTTCAATATCCCTGGGCGCAACTGAAGAATCTTTTAGATTCATTTCTTTGCCCAGCTTGCCGATTTTGGATTTTAATTCCACCACAATGCGCTCGGCCGTTTTTGGTCCAATGCCGGAAACGGTTCGGAGTAGCGCCGGGTCTTCCGAAAGAATCGCTTGAATAATATCCTCAACTGTAGCCGAGGCCATTACGCCTAAGGCCGATTTTGGCCCCACGCCGGAAATGCTAATCAGGTTTTTAAACATTTCCAGTTCCGGCTGGTTGATAAAGCCGTAAAGCTGTTGAGCGTTTTCGGTAATATGATGATGGATATATAAAGAAGCTTCGCTAGTTTCGTTGAGCAAGGATAAAGTTTTTTCACTGGCAAAAACTTCATAGCCAACATTGTTGACCAGCAGAATCAGGTATTTTGGTTTTTTAACCAGGATTGAACCTTTTAAGTAGGAAATCATATATAGTATAAATGTAGCAGTTTTATGGCTAAAAATCAATTAAAACCATTGAAAATGAGGGTTAATAGTGCTATTATGCAATAACTATGGATTTCCATCCCTCGGCTTCGACCCGTAAACGAAACTTCGTTTCTACGGGTCTTCGCTCGGGATGACAAGGTATTTAATATCTATGACTGAATTTAAACTTCAATCTAAGTTTCAACCGACCGGAGATCAGCCCCGAAGAAGTCGCTTTGCTCCTTTTCGGGGCAAGCCGCAGGTAAAATATGTCAGATTTTAAACTACATTCTAATTTCAAACCTACCGGTGACCAACCTCAAGCAATTGACAAGCTGGTGCGCGGTTTAAAATCCGGTTATCAGCACCAAACGCTTTTGGGTACAACGGGCAGCGGCAAGACATACACCATGGCCAATGTAATTCAACAACTGCAACGGCCCATTCTTGTTATTTCCCATAACAAAACCTTGGCCGCCCAACTGGCTTCAGAATTTAAAGAATTTTTTCCAAATAATTCAGTTCATTATTTTGTCAGCTATTATGATTACTACCAGCCGGAAGCGTATGTCCCTCAACGGGATTTGTATATTGAAAAGGAAACGCAGATCAATGAAGAAATTGATCGTTTGCGCCATGCTTCCACCAACGCGCTTTTAACCCGCAAGGATGTAATTATTGTGGCGAGTGTTTCCTGCATTTACGGCTTGGGTTCGCCGACCGATTATGAAGCCATGAAAATCACCATTACCCAAGGAGAAACGCGCCAGCGCGACAAACTCTTAAGGCAGTTAACGGATTTGCAATATCAAAGAAACGATCTGGATTTTTATCGCGGTAAATTTAGGGTCAAAGGCGACACTTTGGATATTTTTCCCATTGAATCAAAAAATGAAGTAATCAGAGTCCAGTTTTATGGCGACAAGATTGAAAAAATTAGCACAGTTGATTACCTGACTGGTTCGGAAATTCCCACCTTTATGGCGGACAAGCAAAATTCAAAAATAATAAATATCTTCCCGGCCAAGCATTTTGTTACGCCGGAAGAAAAATTGAAAAAAGCCATGGGCAGCATCAGGGCAGAATTGCAAATCAGATTGGCGGAATTAAAAAGAAAAAATTTACTGGTGGAGGCCCAGCGCTTGGAACAGCGGACCAATTTTGATCTGGAAATGATCGAACAAACGGGTTATTGCAGCGGCATTGAAAACTATTCCCGCTTTTTAACTTCCCGCGAACCGGGCGAACAGCCGGCCACGCTGTTGGATTATTACCCCGATGATTTTTTGCTGTTTATCGATGAATCGCATATGACTGTGCCCCAAATCAACGGCATGTATAATGGCGACCGGGCCCGCAAGCAGACCTTGGTGGATTTTGGTTTTCGTCTGCCTTCGGCTTTGGATAACCGGCCCTTAAAATTCAAGGAATTTGCAGATCACATTAATCAGGCCATTTACGTTTCGGCCACGCCGGCGGCCTGGGAATACAAGCAATCCGGGGTTAAAACGGTTAAAAAACGCGTTGGCAATTTGGTTAAAGAAGTGGTTGATTTGGCGGATTTAAAAAAAGTGATTGACCAGCCAACGTCAGCCGTGGCGCAACAAGTAATTAGGCCGACCGGCCTGATTGAGCCGACTGTTGAAATTAGAAAAACCAAGGCCCAGCTTTTGGATCTAATCGGCGAGATCGAAAAAACCGTTAAGAAAAAACAAAGGGTTTTAGTCACCACTTTAACCAAGCGTTTGGCCGAAGAAATCGCCGAATATCTGAGTGATAAAAAGATTAAAACCGCTTATCTTCATTCCGAAGTGCAAACCTTAGACCGCTTGGATATTTTGCGGGATTTGCGTTTGGGCAAGTTTGATGTTTTGGTCGGTATCAATTTATTACGCGAGGGTTTGGATTTGCCCGAGGTCTCATTGGTGGCGATTTTGGATGCTGATAAAGAAGGTTTTTTGCGGAGTGAAACTTCTTTGATTCAAATTATGGGCCGGGCGGCGCGGCATCTTGAAGGTCACGTTATTATGTATGCCGATACCATAACCGGTTCCATGAAGCGGGCTCTGGCTGAAGTGGAGCGCCGCCGGATAATTCAAGAAGAGTATAATAAGAAGCACGGTATAACGCCGCAGACCATTATTAAGGCGATTAGGGAAGGTGAATTGAGGAATAAGGTGGCCGAAGAACAACTTCAAAGAATTAAGGACTTCCCCGTTATCGCTTCGCGATACGGGACAAGTAAAAAAATTCCCAAGGATGAAATTAGGCATCTAATCATGGATTGGGAAAGTCAGATGAAAATCGCGGCCGATAATTTAAATTTCGAACTAGCCGCGGCTTTGCGAGATCAAATTAAAATGCTTAGAAAAAAATAAAATCCGCCGAAGCTTTAGCGTAGGCGGAAGAGATCAGATAAAATTATTAAAGAGAAAGAAATAACCTTTTGTCATTGCGAGGAGTCCCGACTTTATGTCGGGGCGACGAAGCAATCTCGGTTTTTGAGATTGCTTCGCTCGCTACGCCCCGCTTAGCGGGGCTACGCTCGCTCGCAATGACAGTAGTAATCTATGACCAAAGTTTTAATCACCGGAACCTTTGATATTATTCATCCGGGACATCTTAATTTAATTAAACAGGCCCGCGGGCTCGGTAATTTTGTCGTGGCCATTATTGCCCGCGATGCCAATGTTTTAAAAATCAAAGGCCGTGAGCCGCATTTTAATGAAAATCAAAGATTGATAAATTTACAAAAATTAAATTTGGTCGACAAAGTAATTTTAGGTGATTTAATTGATCCGTATAAAATGATTTTAGATGAAAAACCTGATATTATTGCTCTCGGGTATGATCAAAAAGTATTTGTTGATGATTTGCAAAAAAAGATTGACGATACACGTTACACGATACACGTTACACGACTAATGCCTTTTAAGGAAGATTTTTGTAAAGGCAAAAATATCCGCCAAGCGGCAGAAGATGAGGGCGCTGGATTTTTATTGATTAATAAGCCCGTTGATTGGACCTCGCACGATGTGGTGGCCAAGCTTCGTTCTATAATTAAAATAAAGCAGATCGGCCATACCGGCACGCTTGATCCTTTTGCCACTGGCTTGTTGATTTGCGCCGTGGGCAACGCCACTAAAATGGTCGGCCTTTTTGATCTATTGCCTAAAACTTATGAGGCGGAAATCAAGCTGGGATTCATTTCGGATACGTATGATAGAACGGGTAAGATTGAAATTAAAAATTCGAAATTCAAAATTGAATCAAAATTCCCACCTTTACGGTGGACAAGCGAAATTCAAAATTTATTAAATTCATTCATCGGCAAACAACAACAGCTTCCGCCCATGTATTCGGCTAAAAAGATTGGCGGAAAAAAATTATATGATCTGGCGCGTCAGGGGATTCAAGTGGAGCGGGAACCGAGCGAGATTGAAATTTATCAAATCGACTTGCTGGATTTTGCCGGCGATATTTTGAAGATTGCAGTCAAATGTTCGGCGGGCACTTACATCAGAACACTGGCTTATGATTTGGGGCTCAAGCTGGGTACCGGCGCTCTACTTAATAATTTAAAAAGAACCTCTATTGGAGATTTTAATTTTACCCTAGTTCATGATTTATATGAATTAACTTTAGAGAATTACTCTCAACATTTAATTTCTCCGCTTAAGGCCTTGGACTCCATCAATCAGTCGTATCTGTCAATGTTAAAATAAGATCTAAGGTCTTTTTAAAGCGCCCTGCTGATGTAATAATCCACCGGCGCAAAATCATCGGTTAAAATCGGCACATCATTGCCGATTTCTTTAGTCCATAAATGTTGTAAATATTCGTTTAATTTTGGATCGCTGTCAGTAAACGCCGGGGGCCGATTATCATTTGATTTTAAGGCGACTAAAATTATGTTTTGAACCTCATGGCCATCCCCCGGCTTTCTTACTGGAAATAAGTAAACTTGCGGAAATACCTTTTTATAGGTGCCAACTTCCGCTCTCAAAAATTTCCCCTTCTTACCCTCTATCGAAGAAATAATATTTAGAATGACGACGCCGTTATTGTTTAAAATGTCATATTTTTTTTGAACTGCCTCCCGGGTCGTCAATTGGTAAGGCACAGAATAACGCGAGCTAAAGGCGTCGCCAAAAATAACATCATATTTTTTTTGGGTTTTATTCAAATAGACCCGGCCATCCTCGTGATAAATAGCCAGTCGCGGATTGTTTTCTAGTTTAAAGTATTTTTTTGCCAGTTCGGTCACTTTCGGGTCAATTTCCACTACGTCAATTGTCGCTGCCGGATACTTAAGTAAAAAATCCTTAGGATACGAATAGCCCGCGCCTCCCAGGATTAAAGTGGTTTTAAAATCAGGGCTAAAATGTTTTGCCAAATGAAAATATTTCGAGTATTCATTGACCAATTCAGCGCTGTCCAAAAACATTGAAGAGTGGTTTTCATTGTTAATGCCCATTATTTTGACGGGCCGGTTTGTTGTTGGGTCAAGTCGGTTATAAATCCAAATCCGGTTGTAGGCGGTATCAACGTCGATCAAGCCGTTTTTTCCGGCTAAAGAATTAATTTCAGTCATGGCCAGCCAGCCAATGACCATAATAATCACCACGGCGCCTAGTTTGATTTTAATAAAATGTTTGCTGGCTAGCGCCAAAGAAACAACCAGCAAGGTTATTGACAGTATAGCCAGTAATTTATTGGTGCCAAAGCGCGGGATCAGATAAAACCCCGACAAAAATGTTCCAATAATGCTACCGGCGGTGGAAATGGCGTAAAGATTGCCGATGGTTGAGCCGGCAGCGCTTAAGCTGATTAATTTAAGCTTGGCGGCATAGGGCGAAACCATGCCCAGTAACACGCTCGTTGGCAAAAACAAAAGTACCGAGGCAATCACGGATGAGATCCGGATATCTGAAAAATTAGTTTGTAAAAAAATCAGCAAAGAATCCTTAAAGAAGATTGTTGACCCGATAAAAACCGCGGCCAAAAAAATAATCACGGCTAAAATATCAAAACTGGGCTGGTGGTCGGAAATTTTTCCGCCCAGATAGTAGCCCAAACTTAAACTGCCTAAAATAATGCCGATCAAGCTGGTCCAGATAAAAATGGAGGTGCCAAAATACGGTCCCAGCACTCTGGAACCGACCAGCTCAAAGATCATCACTACCGCGCCGCAGATAAAGATCGCGGTTTCCAGGATGTATTTATGGATTTTCATCAATCTTAAACTCCCATTTGATTATTTGGACGTTGGCCGTCCACTTTTTTGATTATTTCAAGGTAATTTTGTGGCCAAATATGGCACCTAACGTGCCACCATATGCGAAGTTGCTTGAGTCCGCGTGGCGGTATAATCGCGAGCCGATAGGCGAGCTAACCGCCTAAGCGGACAAGCAATTTGGGTGAAGCCCTAAACACGAGCCCAGCAGGGCGAGTGGTTTAGGGGTGAACCGCATATGGGGTGTTAGGTGTTGTATTTGGCGGGTTATACTACCTTGAAGATTTTAAACCTTTCTTTATTATTTTCGCCATTGGTTCATGTTCACCTTTTGCACCATCAATACAAGCTGTAATATAATCAGATTTTGGTTTTTTGCTCCAGCCAATCGGAGTGTATCCCAAATTCACGGCAATTAAATCAAGAAACAAACGGATGGTTCTGCCATTGCCTTCCCTAAAGGGATGAATGATATTAAACTCATTATGAATGATAGCTAATTTTTGAGAAACCTCGTCTTTATTATTAGATTGTTTCGGTAATGTTATTTTAAGTAGCTTATTAAAGTCTTCTAATGCATGGTCAATATATTTAACGGGAGCAAAAAACATATTGTCTTTTGAGATGTTGACTGTTCGCACCTTGCCAGCCCAATCATATAATGGGTCAAAGAAGTGTTTATGAATGGAAAATAATAAAGAAAGGTCAAACTTGACCTTGTCTTTTTTTAATAATTCAAAAAAATGTGTATGGGTATCAGATAGAAGCGCGGTTTCTGCTGCACCCAGATCTTTTTTGTTTTTAAAACCGAGCTTATTTTTTAGAATCCCTTTGCTGACACCCGCATTGTTATCGCTTACGTAATATCGAGAAACCCCGGCCATAAGATTTTAAAATTTGAAGCACTTTTTTGTTATTTTTTGCGTCATTAAAACTCAACCCTTCCATTTTTGATGATTGCGCCACAGCTTTATGTATTTGTTTAATACTGATTGATATATTCTTCATAGAAGTTTAGCTTATTTATAGGTATATTAACATATTTTTTTGAATATTTCAAGGCTATTTTGTGGCCAAATATGGCACCTAACGTGCGTGCGTATGCGACGTTGGCGGGTGGTATAATATCCCGCCGGCAGGCGGGGAACCCCCCGCCAATGTAGGCCTTTAGCTTACGCCGCACGCTCTACCTAAACTAAAAGATACTTAATTGTATTTAAGCATCTTTAGTGGGAAATATCAATGTAATAGCAGGTAGGCGTAAGCTAAAGCCGCATACGCGGTGTTAGGTGATGTTTTACGAAAAAAATACCTTAATTTCAGGCCCTTTTGGGATTTTTGGGTTGAGTATTGACAACTTTGTTAATGTATGATATTATAGACTGTTTGGATAAGTGTAAGGCCAAACGTCAATAAAAATGGGGTGTACGATGAGTACTAATTCACACTCGGAGATAGTTGAGGACACGGTGGAGCTAACTGAGTTTCACGATGAAAAGTCTCCTTACATTCCGATAGGTGAGCAGATCGAACAGGCAGTCAAGACCAAGTTCGGTGAGCAGGCCGAGTTGATTGACTACGAAACTGGTCATAGCAACCATTTCGGGGGTCAGGCGAGAGGGTCATTCACTACAACTTATTATTTTGTGAAATACAAACTTAATAAATAAGTGAATCGATCCCATTCATGCTATAAGTCAGGGAGTCCATCAGGACAATCTGCGAAGCCGCCAATATACTTCAGAAGGTTGAGGCGGTTTTTCATTTACAAAAAAAATCCCAAAAGGGCTTAATTAAAAAATAGTATTTGTTGAGTAAAATTTCACCTAACGTGCCACCATATGCGAAGTTGCGAAGTGAGTGAGGGGGTATAATGTCGGCGGAGCCGGCCCCCGAACGAACGAGCAATTTGGGTGAACTACCCGAGCGTCAGCGAGGGGGAGAGAACCGCATATGGGGTGTTATGTGATGTAAGGCGCGACGACTACTTTAATATTATATCTTCGCCTTTTAGTTTAGTCCCCTTATTCCACAAGTCCTTTCGCATGGCCGTTGCCGTTTTGATATAGTTGTCCATTGTAGGAGTTTCAATAAATTGCTTTAAAGCAAGGATGACTTCATCCGGAGAATAAAGAACACTGTGATAGTAATATTCTCTAATTTGATTGAGATAATCCTGCGAGGTTTTGTTTGGCGTTTGCTCATTCAAGGTGAAATACCTGCGTTTTTGAATATCTAGTGCACATGCCATAAATACGAGCAGGCTTCGATATTTATCTTCCATCAATTTATTGAAACTCAATTCAATTTCTTTTTTCTTGTCTAAATAATGTTGTATCACAGCAACGGCAATGCCTCCGACAAGACCACCTGATAAGCCGATTATTATTTGTGTGTAGTCCATAATTAATAAATGTTAGTTGCGCCTTATTTCACATAACGTGCCACCATATGCGAAGTTTTAATACTTTTGTTGCGGTATAATCGCGCGGAGCGCCACCGCAAGAAAAGTATTAAAATTTGGGTGAAGTGGAGCGGACTTAATTTTTATTCTTACCTGTCTGTCTTTTTTGTATTAAACCCTCGGTTTAGCTTCAAAACATTCAAGTAAGCGGAACGGAACCGCATATGGGGTGTTAGGTGCTGTAATCCCATATACCATTATGGTTTTTTAGAATCACGAAAGTCTAAATAAACAATATACCAATCTCTTCCATCAGCGGAATACTGTTCAGCTATCTTTAGTCCAATTTTATCAAGATGCGCGTGTAGCGATCGTGGATTATTTGTACCAATTTCTGATATGCCTATGTCGTATTCTTCAGCGAGTCTAGTTTTTAAGTCATTATAAAGCTTTTCAAGTACTCCCGTTCCGCGATGTTCTTTGGCAATGCATACTTGGCCGAGCACGCAATGCCTTAAATTTGTTAATGGAATAGAATCGATTTTAAGTGATTTAAACTTTTCAATAAAAGGTTCAAGAAGGGGTATTCCGCCGGCATGTTCAACTGTCATTGGCATAAGATACCCGATAACTTTTTCATTTACTTTTGCTACTGTGATGCCTTCATTTTGAGCGATATCCTCAAGTTGTTCTTTAGTGGTTGAAACACTTACAAATCCCTGTTGGTTTTTTTCTTGCTCACCAACATTTTCGGCCAAATTTTCTTGTTGTAGTTTTAGAATAGTATCAATATCCTCTGGGCGTGCGAGGCCTGTTTGTACTTCAGGTTTTTCAAAATATTTTTCGTTCATATATGAAATGGTATATGGGATTATGGCACCTAACGTGCGTGGATTGCCGAAGTTGCGAAGTGACCCCGAGCGAGCGAAGGTGCTAAAATTGGCCGGAGGCCTAGCACCGTAGCGAGGAGGGGGAACGAGCAATTTGGATGAGCGAACTTAAATAAAATTACTTTAAAAAATATCAAAACCTTTGAATGATAACCGTATCATCATGATCGCAATAATACCCAATATAGTCAAAGGGATAAGCATGCCATAGAAAATGTAATATCTATTAATACTCAACTTTTTTAAAGCAATGTATTCAATAAAAATGGTAACGGCGGTAAATATCAACGTATCAATAATGAGAAAGGTATTCTTTTTTATACCCAATAAATCATGGAGGTCTACAGAAAAAACCTCCTTATCCGCAAGGTTAACCGTAACTAAAACTAAAGCGATATACAAAGGTATTGAAAAAATATTACCAAAGAAACCAATAATAAAATCCAATACTTTTCTTTTTGACGAAATGTAATAGTCAGGGCTATTTATTGGCTGGTTCATATTAATATTTTGTTCCATGTGTTTTTTGTTAATTTTTTATAAATTTAATTTTATTTAAGTTCGCGAATCGGCAATCCTGTGTTAGGTGAAATTGTGCTGATTTTACTTTTTAATACATTCAAAGGTTTGATAAGGACAGCCGATAGGTCCTGCTGGTACCGGACAGCTACCTATCTCGATATCAGTGGTTAGTTTATAACCTTCTGGACATGTGCAGTTAGGTATTCCTCCTCTGTATATATTTTTAATTTCACAAATTGTATTTGTAGTAGTTATGTTGTTGTTTTGATTTTTTACTGTATTTAGGTCATTTTGGACAGTTTTTATTTGTTGGTCTAATTGTTTAATTTGATTTTGTAATAAGGTGATTTGTTGTAAGAAGTAGTTTTCTATTGATTTTAGCTTATTGTTATAGTAAGCATAAGCAACCCCGCCAATTATCAAGGCAGTAATCACTATAGAAACTAAAATAAAAACTGGCCAAATATTTTTTTGAACCCTAGAAGGTTCAATGGATGGTAAAGTACTTTGTTCATTCATACGTTTAATTAGTTAATAATGTTAATAAATTAAGTAAAAATCAGCACAATTTCACCTAACACCGTATAGGCGAATCGCTTGACTTTTGGGCTTAAATCAGCCAAGATGGGGGCATTAAACATTAATCAGTCAATCGTATGAAAAGCGATTCTAGTCGGCCTTTGGCCGATATCGAGCCAGTGGCTGGTTTGACGCCGCCTGTGGCGTCCAGTCAAGAAAACGGCCTTACTTCTCATTATAGGCCAATTTTAGCAAAAGTCCACGATTTGGCAACCCTGGGCCGTGAGCTGGTCATTAGAGGGTTTTCCCAGCGGACTATTAGGGAATATCTGGGCATTAATCAAAGATTTTTAACTTGGTTGAATAAGTCGGCTAAGTCAGCGACCGGTCAGGACATTAAAAATTATTTACTGTTTCTTAAGGCGCGCGGGCTGACCAACACTTCTGTAAACCTGACCATTTCCGCCCTTAAATTCTATTTTGAACAGATTCTTAAACGGAAGCTGTTTTTTAGTATTAAAAGACCTAAGAGAGAAAAATATCTGCCCACGGTTTTAGCCAAGGAGGAAATTGTTAAATTAATTGAAGCTACCAATAATTTAAAGCACAAATTACTTATGTCCTTAATGTACGGTTCTGGGTTAAGAGTTTCGGAAGCGGTCAGTTTAAAAATTCAGCATGTGGATCTAGTTGGTTCCAGAATCATGATAAAAGCGGGCAAAGGCGTTAAAGACCGACAGTCGCTGTTAAGCGGGCATTCCAGGGAGTTGTTTAAGCAATATTTGGCAACTTTGCCGAAGGAGCAGGATTTTCTTTTTGCCGGAGCTGGTAATCTTGGCCATTTAACTTCAAGATCGGCGCAAAAGATTTTTGTGGCCGGTTTGGCTAAGGCCGGGATTAAAAAAACGGCCGGGATCCATTGTTTAAGGCATTCCTTCGCTACCCATCTTCTGCAAAACAAGACGGATATCACGATTATTCAAAAGTTGCTTGGCCATCAGAGTATTAAAACCACCCAGGGTTATGCGCGAGTAGCGGACGGATTTTTAGGCCGTGTTTCCAGTCCGCTCGATTGATGTCATATTAGTGACTACCTTGACAAACAATTTTGTCGATGATAGTATTGTAATACAATGTATTACAATTAACTTAAACAATTATGCGTCAAGTAATAAATATTTCCTTGCCTCCAGAAATGGCCAAGGAATTAAAAGCCAATTTTAAAAAGGAGGGCTTTGCTACGGTTAGTGAGTTTTTTAGGCACTTACTGCGTCTTTGGAATACTTATAAATTAGCTGAGCAAATAAAAAAAGATCGTAAAGAATTTGAGGCGGGGAAAGGTAAGGTTTTAAGATCACTTAAAGATTTAAGATGAATTAATTTAATTTTATGAAAAGCGATTTTTCCCTAACAATTTTATATTTGCCAAGATTTTTACGTTTGTATAAAAAACTACCAGAAGTTATTCAAGAATTAGCCAAAAACAAAGAAATAATTTTCCGGCAAAATCCGTATGATCCAAGATTGAAAACTCACAAGTTACACGGTTTACTAGCAGGACTTTGGTCATTTTACGTTAATTATGAGTATAGAGTGGTATTTGAATTTGTTAATCAACATACTGTCAGATTCTATTCAATTGGCAATCATGACATTTATGGATAACGAAAAAAGGCCTTCGACCAGATTGAGGTTTATAATTGGCAGCGAGAGAGAAAAGAAAGTTTACTTTCTTTTCTCCCGAAAGAACCAATTATACAAAGTATCAACCTCGGCCAAAAGCCCTTTTCTATGGTTATCATGGCATAACCGCCGGCTTTGTCAAAACCCCTTGATTTTCTGGGGATATTATGCTATTATCTTTTTAACTCTCACACAACTTAAACATCCTAATCCTCAAACAACACTATGCCTAATAAAGCAGCGGCGGAAAAATATTTGCGCAAGAGCAAAAAATTGGCCGCCAAAAACAATTTGCAGAAAAAGACCATTAAGGATCTGGCCAAAAAAATCGTTAAATTGTTATCTGCCGGAGAGTCCGGCCAAATCGATGATTTAATGAAAAAGTTTCAAAAAACCGCGGATAAAGCCGTTAAAAACGGCTGGCTGAAAAAAAACAACGCCGGCCGGAAAAAATCCAGATTAGCGGCGTTGGTCAGGAAGACATTAAAGAAATAATCAAAACAAAAGGCCTTGCCGAACCATTAACGTTAATAAACCGTAGGGGCACAAAATTTTGTGCCCCTACATTGTTTATAACCAATTGGTTCATCAAACATGTAGAGGCGGGGTAACCCCGCCTCTACGATTGGGCAAGGCCTTTTTGGTTTTTCATGGCAACTTAACGTTGATAATTAATCCGTGTAAATCCCCGCCACAGGCGGGCAGGCGTTTCCAGTCCGTGTAATCCGTGTTTTTCAAATTTTCATGATAAATAAATCCAGCAGGGCGTTGGGCGGCAACGAGGTGGATTTGAATTTTTTATCCAGATCAACTAGCCCTTGGTAAATATTCTTGATTTTTTCCAGGCCGATTTTTTTGGCCACCGGCAAGGATTTTTTTACCACAAAAGGATGCAGTTTGGTTTCTTTGATGATTTCCGATTCTGAATATTTTTTCGCCGCGAGGGTGTTGAGCTGGGTTAAAATCCTGAATTGCCTGGCCAGCATGGTCAAGAGATATATTTCATTAAGACCGGCTGACAACTGTTCTTCCAAGAGTTTTAAGCCCTTGGCCAAATTGCCCGCGGCCACGGCGTCGGTCAGGTTAAAAATGTTTTCGTTGATTTTGGCAATGACGAAAGTTTTAACGTCGGCTTCGGCAATTTCCTGCCCGCCTGGAGTCGGCCGGCCTTGATTTGCGGCAGGCGAGGCAGGCCCGCCTTGACTCGACTGACCCTGATTTAAGGCAGGCGAGGCAGGGACGTTTTTGTAAGCAATCAGCTTGTCCAGTTCGTTTTTTAATTGCCAGAGATTATTGCCGACAAATGAAGTCAGCAAGAGCAAGGCGCGGGCGGTGATTTGCCCGCTATTTTTTTTCAAATAATCCTTGGCCCAGGCGTTAAGCGCTTCATTGTCCAGATTGTCAAAATTCTGAGTCAGTTTTTTATCGGCCGAGAGCAATTTAAACAGCGAGGTTCTTTTATCCGGCGAGCCGCCTTCCCAAAAAACAAAAACGTTGTCGTTTCTTTTTAACCGTTCCAGCAGTTCGGCCAGGGGTTCGGTAACGTTTTTACCGGCCTTGCCCATTAACAGATTTTTGACGATTACCAGGCGTTTGGTTACCAAAAAGCCGGTTTGCGCGGCGGCCGAGCTGAATTTATCCAGATCAAAATCGTTTTCGGCAAAAGTAATGATGTTGATGCCCGAGGGATCAACATCATGTTTGAATTTTTCCTTGATCTGCTTGAGTTTTTCCGAGGAACGATACGTATCCTCGCCGTATAAAAAGATAAACATAGGCAATAAGGGAGCAACAAAGTTTTTGAAAAATTTTTGATATATAGTTCAGGTTGATGGGGTTTCCAAAGGGGCTTGCCCCTTTGGTCAAGACCCGACTTGCCAAAGGCAATGTCGGGGCGCGAAGTCTGCTGGGGTCCCCGACTACGCAGGCGAGGCGGAGCCGAGCGGGTCGTGGGGTAGTTTATTTACACTCACCCCAATTTTTGCCGATACCAATATCAACCTTAATCGGCACCTTTAAGCGGTAAATGTTTTCCATTTGTTCTTTAATAAACGCGGCCACTGTTTCGGCTTCTTTTTCCCCAACTTCAAAGACCAGTTCGTCGTGCACGGTTAACAGCATCTTAGCGGTTTTGGAGATTTCCGGCAACTCTTGGTGGATTTTAATCATGGCCATTTTTAACAAATCAGCGGCCGTGCCTTGAATGGGCGCGTTAATGGCCATGCGCTCGGCTCCGGCCCTGATCATGGGCACGCCCGAATGAATGTCGGGCAGATACCTTCTGCGGCCGAGTAATGTTTCTACAAAGCCGTTTTTTTCGGCTAGAATTTTAGTGTTAGTTAGCCATTCTTTGATTTGCGGATGCAGTTCAAAATATCTGGCAATAAAATCCTTGGCTTCATCGCGGCTGATGCCGGTCCGTTGAGCCAAACCCACAAACCCCAAACCGTAAATTACGCCAAAGTTAACTTCTTTGGCGGCCCGGCGCTGTTTGGGCGTTACTTCCTTAAGATCAATCTTGTTGATGTTGGCGGCCGTACGCGCATGAATGTCTTCATTATGGTTAAAATATTCAATCATGCGCCTGTCATCGGCCAAAGACGCAATCACTCTAAGTTCTATCTGTGAATAATCCGCTGAAATCAGTGAAAATCCGTGTTCTGCCACAAAGGCCTGGCGAATCTCTTTGCCCAGATCGGTTCGGATGGGAATATTTTGCAAATTGGGATCGGAAGAAGACAAACGGCCGGTGGCGGCAATGGTCTGGTTAAAACTGCTGTGAATCCGGTCAAAATCGTCGGTCTGTTTGGGCAGGGTTTGGGTGTAGGTGTTTTGCAGTTTGGAATATTCGCGGAATTTGGAAATTAAAGGAATGATCGGATGCCGGTCTTTCATTTTTTCCAATTCCCCGGCCGCCGTGGACAGGCCGGTTTTGATTTTTTTCAGCCCCTTGACTTCAATTTTTAATTTCTCAAACAAAATTTCTTTTAACTGCAAAGGAGAGGCGATATTGAATTTCTGGCCGGCCAGTTGGTAAACCCTGGTTTCAATGTCTTTGATTTTGGCGGTCAGGTTCAGGTCCAGTTTTTTTAAAAACGCCTTATCAATTTTAATGCCCGTTTGTTCCATCTCGGCCAAGACCGGCACCAAAGGCAGTTCAATTTTTTTCAGCAAGCCGGCATTGCCCGCTTCTTCAAGCTGGGGCATAAGTTTGTGCTTAAGCTGAAGGGTAAAATCGGCGTCTTCACAGGCGTACCAGCTAACTTTGGCCAAAGGAACATCGGCCATGTTTAATTGATTTTTTCCTTTGGGTCCGATTAAATCCTCAATCGGTTGCATTTGATGGCCAACTTCGGCAAAAACCAAACTGTCCAAATCCAGATTGCGGTTGCCCGAGGTCAGCAGATAGGCGGCGAGCATGGTGTCGCACTCCAAACCGGCCAGCTTGATGCCGTTCATCATTAACATTTCGTAATCGTATTTTATATTATGGCCGACTTTTTTAATTTCGGGATTGGCCAAAATCGGCTGTAATTTTTTCAGCCAGCCCGGTTTGTTTTTAAGGTCCAAATAATAGGCCTCATTTTCTTGCCCGCCTTGACTCGCCGACTTAGGCGAGGCAGGCCAGGAAAAACTTAAGCCCAACAGCTCGGCCTGCCAAACGTTTAAGGAAGTGGTTTCCGAATCAAGGGCAAATTCTTTTTGTTCCGCTAATTTTTTGAGAAATTGGTTGAAGCCCTTCTCGTCTTTAACCAGCTGATAATTAAATTGATCGTTGTTCGGCGCGGGCCTAAGGTTGATAAACGATATAGCGGTTTGACCGGATGGTTTTTTGTCATCAGGTAGAGACGCGCGATTGCGCGTCTCTACAACGGCGTCAATTTCCGCCAGGCCCGCGCCGCCGTTTATTTCCACGGGGATCTTGTTCATCAAGCTTTTAAATTCCAGCTGTCTGAACAAATCAGCCACCTGATCATGGTCAAAGCCCCGCATTTTGGCTTGCTCCAATTCAAAATTGGTTTTTAAATTCGTTTGAATAGTCACCAGCTCTTTACTCAACTCCGCTTCTTTTTTTTGATTTTGCAACAACTCTTTGGTTCTCGGCTTGATTTCGGCCTGATCCAGTTTTTTATACAAATTTTCCAAAGAGCCGAATTTTTGAATCAGGTCGGCGGCGGTTTTTTCGCCGATGCCGGTAACGCCCGGAATATTGTCGGATGGATCGCCGCGCAGGGCCTTAAAATCAATCAACTGTTTCGGCAACAAACCGTATCTTTCTTTAACCGCCCGCTCATCATAGGAAAAAGTTTCACTAAGGCCTTTTTTTAAAGTGTAAACTTCGGTTTGCTCGTCAACCAACTGCAAAGTATCCAAATCGCCGGTTACAATGATTTTTTTGATGGTTGGCTCGTCCTTTTTTAATTTGGCGATAATGGTGCCGATGACGTCATCGGCTTCATAGCCCGTTTCCTCCGCGTCCACCACCAAAATGTTAAACGCGCCCAAGATTTTTTCAATCAAAGGAATCTGCTGATACAGTTCATCCGGCTTTTTAACGCGCTGGGCTTTGTAAGCGGCAAAGGCCGCGGCGCGTTTGGAAGGGCCTTTACGGTCAAAAGCCGCGCATAAGTAATCGGGCTTTAAATCCTTGATGATTTTTAACAAAATGGAAGTAAAGCCGTAAACCGCGTTAACTAGCGTGCCGTCTTTTAAAGTCATTGGCGGCAGGGCGTGATAGGCGCGATGCAGAAGCGCGTTGCCGTCAATAATTATAAATCTCTCTTTACCTTTGTTCATAGTAATCATTTAGTTAAAATGCTGATTCTTTGTTGTCATCCTGACCCCGACTTTACGTCGGGGCGACGAAGCAATCTCGTCCAATAAAATTGCCTCATATCGACGTTGCTTTCAGCAAGCCAGATTTGATTAGATAACCTCGCCGATATTTCTCTTAATAATCTCCAAAGCCCAACCATGCATTTCCGGTCCGGCCGAGGCACTACCACAGCCGTTTGCTATAACTTTGACTTTATAGCCGCGGTCAAACAATTCGCGGGCGTTGGTTAAAACGCAATTTTCCGTATCAATGCCGACTAACGTAACTTTTTCAGTTTTGTTGTTTTTTAAAAATTCCGCCAAGCCGGGTTTTAAAAAAGCCGAATAGGTATTTTTAATAAAAACATTATCTTTTTTAACCCAGGGTTCCAGGTTTTTAACAATATCGGTATAGGGCGGTTTGGTACAGCCGGTATAATTGAATTGTCTGACAAAATTGCTGTCGGCCGTGTTGACGAATTTGGTAAAAACAATTTTGGAAAACTCTTCGTTTTCAATCAAGCGGACGATGTTTTTAGGCACGTCTTGCGTCCATTTGTTGATAAAGAAATTCTGGACGTCAATGATTAATAAGCAGGTTTTCATAGGGTTATTCTACCCCTTACCACTTTGCTTGTAAAGAAAAGCGGTAAGGGGTTAGCATCTTTTGAGCAAATAAAAAACCGCCTATTAAGGCGGACTTGTTAAGATAAAACTGGAGTATATTTACGACTGCGCTCGAAACCAATGGAAGCCCTGCCTACCGGCGGGGCTTCTAGAATAATCATCACCGTTGCCACCCCAAAGATGGTGTTGAGGATTACAAACTCACTGAACCCGGCTCGGTAGCTTCCGCGCTTACGGTGACGATCATCATCACGGGGGAAGCGCCAAGGCGATCGAGCGCGGGTTGATCTTTCACCGCATCAAAGACGCCGTCGCCGTTATCGAGGTGGAGCATAACGTAGAGTGTCTCTCCGTCTCGTGTCAGGCGTGAGAGCGGAATCGACGCTAGGTTGTTTGTTTCTCCCGCTGGCAGTGCGCCGCTTGCGCCCAAAATCCCGCCGGGGGCGCCGGCGGCATCCTCATGGACCACCGCGAAACCAGGCTTCTCCAGGTGCACGACCGCAACCGCTATGGTACGCGACGGAGCTTGCTCCGCGACGTAGATCGCGTTCGCGCTGATAACGAGACTGGCGGAGTCGCGAGGTGAGCCGGATTCCTCACGGCCACCACGGAAGAAGAGCGCGGTACCCACAATAACCGCGGCGATGACCACCAACATGACGAGCGCTTTCCTATTCATAGGTCCATTTGGTTAAGCAGACGCGAGCTTCATACAACATACAACCCCCGGCGCGCGGGGGTTGTGGTTTCGCTATTTAAACCAGAGCTCCTTACTCAGTCCAGAAAATAAAGGTGAAAAGTTTATCGCCCTTGCCCAGGTCGCGCTCGTAGAGCGCGGGGCGACCCTCGTTGTCCTTACGGAGTACCTTGCCTGCGTCATCATCATCCGCCTCGGCCGCTTCATCCGCCTCGGCCGCATTACCGTTGCCGTGCGGTTGAGAAACCGCCTGGCCAACCGTCGTCACGCTGTCGAGGTGAGAGTAAATCAGCTCAAGCTGATCATAATCGTGCGCGTTCGGGCGCTCGTTCGACGGCGATCCGCTCGGGTTGTTCGTGTAGTCCATGCACGTGCCAAGATTCGTATTGCTGAAGTTCACATCTTGATGGTCTAGTCCAAATGTATGCCCAACCTCTTGACACATGACGAATTGCTTCCAGGCCGGAGTATTATAAGTTGCGGTATTAAAGTAGGTGTCATTCAACTTTACCGTTCCTTGGGTTATGTGGCTGCCACTGACCCAGATTGAAGCCACGCCCAGCCAGCCATTACTGCCGTACTTTTTATTGCAAACCTCTACCCGCCCATTTACGGGTCCGCAGTTCCTTTTAGATGCGCCGGCAATGACCGTGGTGTCTAACACCGAAGACACGCTCCAGTCGCCCGATGCGGTATTAAGGTGGCTGTCCCAGGCTGCTGAAACGTTGTCACCCAGCTTCAGATTAAATGGGCTTAAGGTACGCGCCCAATGGTAACTGCCCCACGAATGACTGGCATAAGCGATTGTCGCGAATGCGACGACCGACAGCAAAACCGCCACCGCCGTAAATTTACCTAAACGATGAAATGAGATAATCATAAAAGTTATTGTGAGCTTATTTCAAAACCCGCTTCTTGAGATAAGCTCTATTATTAATATTAAAAAACTAGTAGGCTATTTTAGCTTAGCAAACTCCCCCTGGCCATGTCAACTCCCCATGGCTGTTGATAACTTTTATGTTCAATAGCGCCCTGAAGTTTTACGGAGCAAATACTTCAGGGTGGAGGCCAGAACGGGATTCGAACCCGTGAATAAGGGTTTTGCAGACCCTCGCCTTACCACTTGGCTATCTGGCCGCTGGAACTTACCTTAAAGTAACAGAAAACTTTATTTTTTTCAAGTTAATCAAAAGCAGATTACACTGATAAAGATCTGTGTAATCTGCTTACAATCCGTGTAATCAGTATTTAGAAAATCTCAATCTCGGTCCATTGCTTGCCAAACTGCTTGGCCATGGCGTATTCGGCCATCCAGACGTCAACGGTTCTACTGTAGCGGGCGTTCATCCGGTCATGAACGATAAACACTTTGTCGCCGAATAATTCCGGCATTCTGATCTTGGTGCCAAACGGCAAATACATTAAATTAGTGGCCACAATATCTTCCGCGCCTTCAAGAGATCGCTGGCAAACGTCCAGGCCCGAAGCGGTAAGGCAGGGGGTAGAGTCGGTTTGGGAGGGATGGCTGTTATAAGCCGTGACCCAAACCTTTAATTTATATCTGGGCTCCCTGATTTGACCGGTCACATCCAAAGGAAAGCCGCTGGGATCTTGTCCTAATGACCTTAAAACCTCGATTTTGCCGGTTTCCAAAGGCAACTGGACATTCAGCGAAGTGGCTTCAGCGGCCTGGACATGGGGCAGGTTAACGTTTAAGATCACGATCAGCAAGTACACAGGCACTAAACGATCCAGTAAAATAAGGGCTTTTTTGATGATTTTTCTGCTAATTTTAGCCATATTTTTATTCACCCCGAGTTTATCAAGGGGAATTTAAAAGATTCTCTATAGTTAGAGAATCTTATTTAGTAACTTGCTATATTAGCAGATTTTGATAATTTTGTCAAGGTTTTGGTTAAGTTTTCATTTTGGTTTCCATAAATACTTTTTTAGGTCAACAAAGTAATTTCCTTCAGTAAATTCAACATTTACTCCTTCTTTTTTCAATAAAAAGGCCTGCTGTTCTTTGGGATGATCCAGGCAGGCGGTGGAAATCATGCCTTTAGAATTAATCACTCTTTGCCAGGGGATTTTTTGTTCAGGTTTGGCGTCAACCAAATGCAAAGCCCAGCCCACCATTCTGGCGGCCCGGGGCGTACTAATCAGCCCGGCAATCTGGCCATAAGTGGCCACCCGGCCTTTGGGAATATGTTTGGTGATTTTATAAACCTGGGCGAAAAAGTTCATTATTTTAATTATAACAAAAAAACATCCTTTTAGGATAGTTCATTTGGATCTTGATTTTTATCTTTTAAAATGGTAGTATTTTTCAAGTAAATTAAACGGGGTATAGCGCAGTTGGCTAGCGCGTCTGGTTTGGGACCAGAAGGTCGTCGGTTCGAATCCGACTACCCCGACCAGCGGGTGTAGTATAACGGCTATTATGGCTCCCTTCCAAGGAGCAGACGGGAGTTCGACTCTCCCTACCCGCTCCAGTCATGAAAAAACAGCCCTGATCAGGACTGTTTTTTCTTTAGCTAGATTTTTTTAGGAAAAATCAGGGAAAGCGTAATGGCTGAGACCATGGCGAAGATGATGATGCTGAAAGAGATCAGCGAGGAAATATGCAGCCCGATAATGCCAGCAAGCATTTTTAAGCCGATAAAGAATAAGATAAAAGCCAGGCCTTTTTGCAAATGGTGAAAACGGTGCAAAATATTTTCAATCAGGAAGAAAAGCGCCCTTAAGCCCATGACGGCAAAAATATTGGAGGTGAAAACGATGAATAGATTTTGCGTGATGGCAAAGACCGCCGGTATGGAGTCCACGGCAAAAATAATGTCGGTTGCTTCCACCAGCAAGACGATTAAAAACAGGGAAGTAAAATAAAATTTGCCGTTTTCTTTAACAAAAAATTTGCCGCTATGATGATTGGCGGTAAAGGGCAAAAATTTGCGCGCCGCTTTGACTATTTTATTATTGTTAAAATCAATATGCTCTTCTTTTTTATCCTTTAGCAGTTTGATGCCGGTGTAAATCAGCAAGGCGCCAAAAACATATAAGACCCAGTAAAATTGGCTGATGATGTAGGCGCCGGCAGTAATAAAAATGCCTCTAAAAACAATCGCACCCATAATGCCCCAAAACAAAGCGCGGTGGTGATATTTTTCTTCCAGTTTAAAATAATTGAAGATCAGTAGAATGACAAATAGGTTGTCGACCGACAGCATTTTTTCGGTCACGTAGGCGCTCATAAATTCGGCCGCCAGTTCTTTGCTCATGAATAGCAAGATTAAAAAAGCGAATCCTAGGGCAATGGCGATCCAAAACAAAGATTGCCTTAAGGCCTCGCCTATTTCAATCTTATGGCTTTTGCGGTTAAAGTAGCCAAGATCTAGGGCCAAAAAACCGACAATGATAACGCTGAACAGGATAAAGAGTTTTGTTTGAATGTCCATGAAGTAATTATTATAAAATAAAAGCCGGCCGTTAAGCCGGTTGTAATTGATATTGGTTCATGGCCGTTAAGCGCTCATTAAGAGACCTGCCGCTTAACAACTCCCCAATATCCAAGGCAAATATATTTTATCAAGATTTAATCCTTATGTAAATATGGTGGGCGATAATGGATTCGAACCATTGACCTCGTCATTATCAGTGACGCGCTCTAACCAGCTGAGCTAATCGCCCGTGGTGCCGAGGGGCAGAATCGGACTGCCGACGCCATGCTCTTCAGGCATGCGCTCTACCACTGAGCTACCTCGGCTCGTCGTAGTCGCCTTTCAGCTTTCGCGTCCAAGCTAAGCTTGGCCGCTCCAGCTTCAATGCGCCTACTCCTCTTCACCTCGTTCGCTTACGCTCACTCGGTGATAAATTCGCCTTCGGCGAATTTTGACGCTCGGCCATTGGGCCTCGCGAATTCTTTCAAACTTTATTCTAACAAAAACGGCCGAGGTTGGCTATAACCCCAGCCGCCTTAACAGCTAGAAAGTGATAGGAGGGCAATTAATTCCCACCGTCCCAGCTTGCGCCAGACGGTTCGACCTTCTTTAAAATTAAAACCGAAGTTTTAATCAGAAGATGTATACTCCCTAGAAAGGAGGTGATCCATCCACAGCTTCCGCTACGGATGCCTTGTTACGACTTCGTCCCTATCATCAGTCTTACCTTATTCCGGAGAAACTCCAGCTTTCGGGTACTACCGACTCTCTTGACGTGACGGGCGGTGTGTACAAAGTCCGAGAACGTATTCACCGTGGCGTGGCTGATCCACGGTTACTAGCGATTCCAGCTTCATGAGGTCGAATTTCAGACCTCAATCCGAACTAGGACGAGTTTTGATGGGATTAGCTTCATCTTGCGATTTTGCGACCCTCTGTACTCGCCATTGTAGCACGTGTGTGGCCCAGGGCGTAAGAGCCATGCTGATTTGACGTCATCCCCGCCTTCCTCCCCGTTGTCCGAGGCAGTTCTCTGTGAATATTTAACACAGAGTAGGGGTTGCGCTCGTTAAAGGACTTAACCCAACATCTCACGACACGAGCTGACGACAACCATGCAGCACCTGTGTTTAGGCTCCCGTTGCCGGGCACTTCCAACTTTCGCCGGAATTCCTAACATGTCAAGCCCTGGTAAGGTTCCTCGCTTATTGTCGAATTAAACCACATGCTCCACCGCTTGTGCGGACTCCCGTCAATTCCTTTGAGTTTTAGTCTTGCGACCGTACTCCCCAGGTGGGGTACTTAAGGCGTTAGCTTAGATTGACAATACTGGAAGGGTCGATACTTCCAATACTCAGTACCCATCGTTTACAGCGTGGATTACTGGGGTATCTAATCCCATTCACTCCCCACGCTTTCGTCTTATGAGCGTCAGAACCGTTCTAGTCAGTTGCCTTCGCTATTGGTGTTCTAGCCGATATTAACGCATTTTACTACTACACCGGCTATTCCACTGACCTCTCCCGGTCTCTAGTTTGCCAGTTTTTTCGGCGGGCTAAAGGTTAGGCCTTTAGATTTAACCGAAAACTTAACAAACCGCCTGAAGACGCTTTACACCCAATAAATCCGGATAACGTTTGCCACCCTCGTATTACCGCTGCTGCTGGCACGAGGTTAGCAGTGGCTTATTCTTCTGGTACCGTCAAAATTTCGTCCCAGAAAAAAGCAGTTTACACCCCGAAGGGCGTCTTCCTGCACGCGGCGTCGCTCCGTCAGCCTTGCGGCCATTGCGGAATATTCTTGACTGCAGCCTCCCGTAGGAGTCTGGGCAGTGTCTCAGTCCCAGTGAGGCGGGTCATGCTCTCACACCCGCTACCCGTCGTTGCCTTGGTAGGCCATTACCCTACCAACTAGCTGATGGGCCATAGGCTTTTCCTTAACCGATAAATCTTTACATGGGAATGTCTTATGACCCCCCATGACCATCGGGAATTATCTTGCCTTTCGGCGAGTTATGCCCGAGTTAAGGGTAAATTACCAATGTGTTACGCACCCGTTTGCCGTGGGTCTAAACCCACTCGACTTGCATGCCTTAGACACGCCGCCAACGTTCATCCTGAGCCAGGATCAAACTCTCAATTAAGATACGGCAGTTTTGTATCCCGAGATGGCGAAGCCCCGTAATACGGGGCGAAGCCATTTTTCGGGATTTTATCTTTCAAGAGATCGAAAGATGTAAGATGGACGACCGTAATTAGTCCACCTTGATCGGCAATAGAGCAAGCTCCATTGCAGAACACCCGGCTTTAAACCCGGGTTTTGGAATTTTCGGGAATTAATTGTTCCCCCCTACGTTGCGACAAAGTCGCAACTCCGGGGGATAAATCCTATCACTTTTTCAGCTGTCAAAGTGCTTTTTTAATTTCAGTTCGTCAGGCAAATTAACGGGCCTGTCCGCCGAAGTCCCGAGCGAATCCCGAGCTTGTCGAGGGGGAGCCGAGGGGCGTAGGCGGAACAAAAAACAGCGGGTTTCAATGGCTGTTTGCCGGGGGATTATCTTTATCCGCCTATGGCGGGAAGTTATTCACAAGATTTCCGAGACCCGGCCTTTAGCAATTAAACTCCTCTGCTTTTTGAAAAAGCTTGAATTTTTAGGTTTTTTTGAAGCTTTTTTATTGGTTAAATTTATAATTTAGCCACTTTCGAAGAACGTGAAGCTATTGTAGGTCATTGGACCTAATTTGTCAAGGCCGGTGGCTTGTGGCGGCCGGTCGTTACTCAACCTGTCATTTGCCCTGGTAAATTTTGTAGGCCTCATCAACCGAAGCGTCATTGAAAGTGACGGCGGCAATGGCTTGGCAGAAGTTGATAGCTGCGGCCAGAGGTTTTTGATGGATGTTTCGGCCGGTAGCGCTGCCAATGGCGCCGCTGACGTTGATTTGCTGATGCAATCTTTCCAGGAATTTTTTAGGATCGGTGGAACTGCCGCCGGCGGTAATCACGCCGGTGCGGCCGGCCGCCTTTACTGCTTCTTTAAAAATTTCTTCCGATTTAGCGCCTTCTTTTTGCGGATAGTTCACTTTAACAAAATCCGAACCCAAGGCGCAGGCCAGGCCACAGGCGCCGGCAATTAAGTGGGCGTCTTTTTCGTCTTTAACCGCCTTGCCTCTGGGGTAAATCCAGATGACGGTTAGCAGACCGGCCTGATGCGCTTCAAAGACAATTTTTGCGGCTTCGGTAATCATCTGGTTTTCAAACTCACTGCCCAGATAAATAGTGTAGCCCACGGCCAAAACATTAGCGCCGTTGTTTTTAAGTTTTAACACCTGCTCTACGGTCAGCCACTGCGTGCTTAAGGGGTCGCTTTGATCGGCTTTGACCAAATGGGATTTGGAATTCAGTTTGATTAACAATGGGACTTTGGGGTAGCTAGGAGCGTATTTGGAAGCATAACCGCCCTGCACGGCCAAACAACTGACCGGGGACTGTTCGGCGATTTTCCAGAGGTGTTCAGGATTAGCGTCCTCCAAAGTGATTTCTTTGCCGCCGTCAAAAAAATCGTCGTTTAAATGCTCCACTTTTTGATCGCCGGCCAACAGCATTACCCGTCCGGTGTTATGAGTAAAGGTTAAATAGTTTTTAATGTATTCGGTTTTTTTGGTTTTAGGAACGTCAAGCGGTACAATAATGTCAGCGGCTGTTAATTTTTTTGGCATAGGTTTATTAAGGTTAATATTTTATTTATTCAAAATCTTTCTCAAACATTTTAGCGGCCATGGAAGATGTATGATTGACAGTGTATTCTTTTGTTTTTTCATCATAATCCAGCCAACCCTCTCTGACAAAAGCATCAAGAGACCTTTTAATATTTTCTTCCCCTAGTGTTGTTTTTTTGCTTCCCAGCTTTGTTTCTTGAAGGTTATATGCGTCAAAGACGTCTCGCAGGGTGAAAGGGTGGTGAGAAAAATCGTGCATGATTTCTCTGAATAAATTTAAATCAAGATCAGTTATGGTTTCCCTGCTGTAATCGGGGGTTTTTTTCGGATCAAAAATTTCCATAAAGTTATTCGGTTAAAATAAATAAATATTTACGTTATATTTTATGATGCGTTTCCAAAAATCTGATAGTGCCGGTGTTAACGCGCATGACCACGGAATGGGTGATAATATGGTTAGCCGTGACGCGCACGCCTTTAAGCAATGGTCCGTCAATCACGCCGGTGGCGGTAAAAGTCAAGTCGTCGCCTTTGGCCAGATCATCGGCCGTATATACTTTATTTAAATTTTTAAAGCCCATTTGCTTGAGCCGCTCCTGTTGCGCTTCATCCTTGGGCCAGAATTTTGCCATAAAATCTCCGCCCAGGCATTTAATGGCCGTGCTGGCTAAAACCGCTTCAGCGCTGGCGCCAATGCCCATTAATAGATCAATACCTGATTCCTTAAGCGATGGGGCAATGGCTCCGGCCACGTCGCCGTCCGAAATCAACCTGACCCTGGCGCCGCAGGCCCGGATTTCCTTAATCAACTCTTCGTGCCGCGGACGATCCAAAACCATTACTACTAATTCAGAAACTTCTTTATCTAATTTTTTAGCGACTTTGGTTAGATTGGTTTTAACTGAAGCGTCCAGATCAATGGCGCCTTTGGCTTTAGGGCCACAAGATATTTTATTCATGTACATGTCCGGCGCGTGGAATAAAGAACCGTGGCTGCCCGTGGCAATAACCGAAATGGCGTTGGGTACGCCGTTGGCCACGCTGTCCGTGCATTCCAAGGGATCAACCGCGATATCGAACTTCTCGCCTTTTTTGGTTCCCAGTTCTTCGCCGATGTACAGTTCCGGGGCATCGTCCTTTTCGCCTTCGCCGATCACGATGGTGCCATGGAAATCAATACTGTTAAAGCGTTCACGCATGGCGTCAACCGCGGCCTGATCGGCCGCTTTTTTGTCGCCCCGGCCCATCCATTTAGCCGCGGCCATGGCCGCGGCCTCGGTTACGCGCACAAATTCCAGAGCTAAGTTTCTATCCATAAGATCAAGTTGATTAAGATGATGTTATTATAGGTTTTCTTAGGGTTTATTTCAAGTGAGTAGGATTGTCATTTCGCAATGACAGAGTAGTGTTATTTCTTTTTTGCTTTGCGCCATTTATCTATCTCGGCGTGATTGCCTGATAACAAAACTTTGGGCACTTTCCAGCCCTTAAAGTCGGCGGGTTTGGTGTATTGAGGATGTTCCACCACGTCGGATTTGGCGCCGGAAAAAGTTTCATATTGCAAGGACTCCATTTTGCCTAATACTCCGGGGAGCAGGCGAGAGACGGCTTCAACAATAATGGCGGCCGGCAATTCGCCGCCCGATAAAACATAGGGGCCGATGCAAATTTTACCGTCAATCAGTTTGTCAATTCTGGCATCAACGCCTTCATAGCGGCCGCAGATTAAAATGATTTGATCAAGTTTGGAAAGGGCCGCAGCCATTTTTTGGTCAAACTGCTGGCCGGCCGGATCCATTAAAATGACGCGAGATTTCTTTTTTCGTTTAATGGCTTTAAGGGCTTTATAGAGCGGTTCAATCATAAAGACCATGCCTGGCCCGCCGCCATAAGGCGTATCATCAACTTTTAAATGTTTGCCGCTGGCATAATCACGCAGATTATGGGTTTTGATGGTTATTTTTTTAGCCGCCTGAGCACGCTTAAGAATCGATTCATTGAAATAGGAATCGAGTATAGCCGGGAAGATGGTTATAATGTCGTATCGCATAAGTTTATTATTGTCATTTAACCATAAAACAAAAACCCCCGCAACTTTTGGAACGGGGATTTTTATTTCAAAGTTTGAAATTACAACTTCAAATCGTCAACAACGGAGGTGTCAACATCTTCGGTGCGAGAATCGCGAGGAGAGTCATCTCTCCTCATCATTCTGGGGCCCCTGGTAGAACCTTCCGGTTCAAAGATTTTTAAATTAACGCGGGCGTTGTTTTTGGCGCCAACCACTCTTAACAAAGTGCGGATGGCTCTGGCGGTTTGACCCTGCCGGCCAATGATTTGACCCATATCGCTTGGGTCTACCTTGAGAGTCAACAGGACTCCCATTTCGTCGACCGTTCTGTCAACGCTGACTTTTCCTGGGTTGTCAACTAAATTTTTGACAACATACTCCAGAAATTCTTGGTCTTTCTCGGACATGTTTTTCAACTGTTAATGATTAATTCTTTAAGACCGGCTTTCTTCCAGTGACCTAATATTAAGAAAGAAAGGTCGGCTGATTTAAAGAACTTGTTGCAGTATATCCTGCTTTATTTAAAAGGTCAAGGGTCGTTTTACACCTCGATTTTAGGCGCTTCTTCTTTGGCCTCAGCCAAGGGCTGATCGGCCTCTGGCCGAGGTTCAGCCGGAGTTTCGGCCGGTTGTTCTGCTGAAGCTTCAACTGGAGCTTCAGCCCTAGCTTTGTCTTCCGCTTCCTTGGCTTTAGCCGTTTCTACTTTAGCATCAGCTTCGCCCTTGGCCTTTTTCATTCTTTCCTGTCTGGTTTTGGAAACCTTAACCGGATTTTTCTTTTTGCCTTCAATCAGCCCCTGTTTGATTAAAAGGTTATGGATGCTGACCGTGGCTTGAGCGCCAACCGAGAGCCAGTACTTAATCCGGTCTTCTTTTAAGTTGGCAACCTTGGTTCGGGGATTATAGTTGCCCAACAGTTCAATGTATTTGCCCCAGGGATCTTTTTGTCTTTCGGTCAAAATAACCCTAAAGTAGGGCTGTTTCTTTTTGCCGGTTCTGGAAAATCTAATTGATAACATAAGGTTAAGGATTGAGGATTAAGGATTAAGGTCCCAAGGACTCGTGAAGAGTCTTCGGACTCCTCGGAGATTAAGGATTAGAGTATTAAGCGGTGTTAGAAAGTATTATAATGGAAAATATAGAAATGTCAATAGCTTGACATAAACTCTATTATTTAGTAATTTACCTTATTGATCGCACCACAATTTAATTCTCTAGGAGGGAAAGCCATGTTCGTCAGAATCATTTCCTCAATCTTGACGTTGGTTTTAGGCATTGCCCTGACCAATGGTCTGCAGGCCCAGTCCAAGGACTCTTTGGAGTCAAAGTCAGAACTAGTTACTTGGCAAAAAAGCCCATTGGGCTTAGAGGATATGTCATCTCAAGAATGGAACCAAATCACGTACTCGGTACGGGACCCACACTACTTATTCTTGATTACCGTTGGGGTAATGATAGATTACTCCAGTAAGAGCCGGGTCGTGGTCAGGTACACTAATTTGTCTCTGATCAGAGAAGAGGACTTCTTGGACCAGGCGCCTTTCTTCTATATTGACTTTGAGAGAGTCGGTGATAAAGAAGGTAGAGATAAGTTCAACTGGTCACCTACTCATATGCCAGAGGAGGATTGGCAGCCGGAGACCTGGGCCGTTTTTCAAAATCAGCGGTGGTTCAATGGCTGTCCAGAGGAAATTAAAAGGCCCTTATTTAGGGCGATGCGAGCCATCTCCCAACTAATGGCAGAGAAAAAGCAGGAGGAGGACCATTAGTTCATTGAGATACCAGTTGTTAGATTGGCAGGCCGTTGCTAACAAGCGCGGCCTTTTTTTATTTATCCAGCTTAGCTGGGCTCGGCCACTTTTTCGGCTTCGGCTAAGTTGACAGACAGGAGTTTGGAAATGCCGCCGCTGCCCATGGTGACGCCGTATAAAATGGCGGCCTGCTGCATGGTGGCGCGGTTATGAGTGACGCAGATAAATTGGGTGTGGCTGGAAAGCTCCTCCACTATTTTGGCAAAACGGAGGGAGTTGGCTTCATCCAAAGCCGCGTCCACCTCGTCCAAAATCACGAACGGCGAAGGATTGTTGGCAATAATGGCGGAAATCAAAGCAATGGAAGTTAAGGCCTTTTCACCGCCTGACAGGGTGTTAATGGATTTTAAGCGTTTGCCCGGCGGCGTGGCTTGAATTTCAATGCCAAATTCTAGCTTGGGTTTTTCCCCCTCCGCTCCTCGAGCCTCGGAGGATAAATGATTATGGTTTATGGGTTGTCGGTCATTAATCTCGTTTACCTGATTTTCCTGATTGTTTTCCGGCTCTTGTTCTTCTTCGGCAATCACCTTTTTTTCCAACAGCAATTTGGCCTGCCCGCCGTTAAAGAGGATTTTAAAGTAATGCTCAAATTGGTCGTTGATTTTTTTAAAAGCCGCTTCAAACTGCTCGGTAATTTTATCGTCCAAATCATCAATGATTTTTAAGCACGATTCAATCGCTTTACCCAAGTCGGTTGACTGCTCTTCCAAAAAAGTATAACGGGTGGCCACTTCCTGATATTCCTGGTCCACGCCTTCGTCAATGCCGCCGATAATGGCCAGCTGGTTTTTTAAGCGGGAAATTTCCAAAGCCGTTTCGTTTAAATTGAGCGATTGAGGTTTGGTCTTGGCTGTAAAATTACCCGTCAGCTCCGCCGCGATTTCTTTTTCCAGATCTTCTTTTTTGGTTTCCAAACGCGCCAGTTCCACTTTTAGTTCGCCCAAGGCCAGATTTTGAGAATTTAATTTTATTTGCAAATCACGCGCCTCCTGCTGGAGTTTGATGAATTTTTGGCGTTCCAAGTTTTGCGCGGTCGAAAAGGACTGCAGTTTTTCTTTGAGCGCTTCGATTTGGCTGTTGGTTTGAGCCAATGATTTTTCCAATTCCGCCTCTTGATCGGACAAAGCCGACATGGTGGCCGTTTTATTTTGCCCTTGGTAGGCGGAAAGTTCAATGGCGATTTTTTTGCTTTCCGCTTGATTGCGGTTTTTGTTTTGCTCCAAGTTGCTTAATTTTTCTTTAACCAGCTCGGTTTTAATTTTTAATTCCTGAATAGCGTTGACCAGGGAATCTTTAAGAATAATAAAATCAGCCAGTTTTTTTTGCAATTCCGGCCAGTTTTCATCATGAACATTCTGGTCAGCTTGGGCCAAATCATCAGCCAGTTCTTTAAGTTTGGCTAAAAGTTCCTGGGCCCGGTTTTTGATTTTGCCAAGTTCGGAGAGGTCGCTGGTTTGTTCAATAAAAGCGATAAAATCAACTTGGCTTTGGTATAAGCGATTAAGCCGCTGTTTGATTTGGTCGTAAGGCAGTTGGCTGTTTTTAGCGTTTTTGTTTTGCCCGGCTAACAATTTGTTTTGCAAAGCGGAAAATTCTTTAAGCACTTCTTCTTGACCCTTCAATTTTTCGGCCAGCAATTTTTCCAACCGGCTTTTTTCCAGACGCGCCCGTTCGCTTTCCTGCTCTAGGCCAAGTTGTTCGCTTTTAAGTTCTTGGCTTTTGGCAGTCAGCCAGACCAAATCCACCTTGCCGGCTTTAACCAGATCCAAATCGATTTTGGCTTTAACTCCCAAAAGTTCCTGGGCAATCAGGTCGCGTTGGGAAGCCAGTTGATGGTACTGATCTTGCAGGACGCCAAACTCGCCGGCCTGGGTTTCTTTAAGCTGTTGTTGGTCCAGCTGTTTTTGCCCTTCACGCAAACGCTGTTCCAGGTCGGTTTTGTTTTTGTCGGCCTGATTAAAGCGTTCGTTAACTTGAGCCAGCTGTTGGTCAAGGTTAAACAATTGGTGGCTGTAGTATTCGGTTTGCAGTTCCATTAACCGTCCGCTGATTTCTTCTTTGCGTTCCAGTTTTTTAACCTGCCTGGTTAAGCTTCTCAAACGCGGTTCAATTTCTTCAAGCAATTGTTGGGCCTGAGCCAAATTTTGCCGGCTGTGCTCCAGTTTTAAGGCGGCTTGGTCTTTTTTTAGCTGATATTCCCTGACGCCCGTGGCTTCGTCAAAAAATTCTTTGCGTTCAGTGGGCGAAGCAGTCAAAATTGAATCAATCATGCCCTGGCCGATAATGGAATAGTTGCGTTGGCTAAAGCTGGACTTGGCTAACAGTAGCTGGATATCCAAGAGCCGGACTTTGTTTTTATTAAGCAGATATTCGGTTTCGCCGTCGCGGTAAATTCTTCTGGTAATCACGACTTCGCGGTAATCAATGGGCGCGCGGCCGTCTTCATTATTCAAATATAAGCTGACTTCGGCAAAACCCAAACGGGCTTTGCCTAAAGAGCCGGCAAAAATAACATCCTGCGATTTTTTACCGCGCAAGAGTTTTAAACTTTGTTCGCCCAACACCCAGCGCACCGCGTCGGCAATGTTGGATTTGCCCGAGCCGTTGGGGCCGACTATGGCAGTTAGTTCGCGGTTAAATTCCAAAACCGTCTTTTCGGCAAAGGACTTAAAACCCTGAATTTCTAATTTCTGTAGATACATGAAGCGGTTGTAATAATGGAAATATTATATCATTTTAATGCGGGACTGACAAAGGTTTTGCATTAATCAAAAAACGGCTGGGTTAGAGCCGTTTAAGATAAGCATTCCAAGCCGTTTGCCGATATTTTTGGGCTTCGGAGGCGGGATTAGGCGCGGCATAAATACCGCGGCCGACAATGATGATATCGGAACCGCCGGTAATGACTTTTTCCGGCGTGGCATATTGCTGTTTTAAATTATCACCGCCTTCGGCAAATTGCACGCCCGGAGTCATAGTGATAAATTTTTCATCGTCAATCAGTTTTTTCATGCCAATAAAGCCGATCACAAAATCATCATATTTTTTTGCCCAGTCAACGGCTGTTTTAGTGTAGTCGCCTGTGGCCAAATTGCCTTGAGAGCTCATTTCCGCGAGCAGTAACAGACCGCGGCCTTGAGGCAGGCCGATTTCACGCAGGCCTTCAATAATACCCGGGCCAGGCACAATATGACAGTTAATAATATCGGCCCAGTCAACGATTTTGTAAATGCCTGCCTCATATTGCATTTTAACGGTATTACCAATATCTGCAAACTTGCGGTCTTCAAAAATCAGAAAATTATATTTCTCTTTCAACTTGTTCAACTGTTTTGCAAAGTCAGTTGGCAAGTCGGAAATGATATCAATATGGCTTTTGAGCAAACAAATTTCCGAACCCGCGGAGTTAATCAAATTTATTAGTTGATTCCAATCGGTCAGGTCGGCGGCCAAGCACAAATTGGTTTGCTTGCTTTCCATTAATTCAAACAAGGCGTGGGCGGCTGGATTAGCGGTTAGTTTTGAGCGTTGAGAATAGATCATGGATTTTAACAGGTCTTGCTTTCTAGCAAGACCTTTAGTTTAAAAGTTTTCCAATTTGTTTTTTTAACTCCGGCAAATCGTCTATAATCGCTTGCCAGACAACCTTTTCGTCTACCCCAAAATACTCATGAATCATTTTATTTCTCATCCCATTAATTTGATGCCAAGGTATTTCAGGGTGATCAGTTCTTGTTTCTGGAGGCAGATTTTTGATCGCCTCGCCAATAACAATAAAATTTTTCATGACAGCGTCAATGGTTTTTATATCTCCTGAAAACGAACCAAGATCCATGCCCTTAACAAAAGTTTCTATTTTGCCAATTGCTTCAATAATGTCATTTAAGTAAAGTTTAGCTTCCCTTTTAGACATAAATAACTTCTTTTAGAATATCTTCTTTAATTACTGCTTTTAAGCCGTGTTTAGTTACTAAATCAACTTTTTTCCCCAAGAGCTTGCTTAGTTTATCCTCTAAATCAACAAACTTAAAAAGACCGATAGGACCGTTAAAATCCACTAAAATATCCACGTCGCTTGATTGGGTATCATCGCCTCTGGCCACTGAACCAAAAACGCCCAATTCCTTGATGGGATATTGGTTTCTTAAAGAGGGTAGCTCTTGGCTAAGCTTTTTAATTATTTCTTCTTTGTTCATATTAGCACTATAACAAAATAAGGTTAAAAAATCAATTTTTATTAAAAATATAGAGAAGCATTTTTTAATAAATAAAATTGAATCTCATTTTCTAAAATCAGTTTCCTCCAAACCACTCATAAAAATTATAGACCTAAATGTGCCGTAAGGAATTTCCTTTTTACTCATTTTAACAATTACCGTCTTATTTGGCCAGCCGATTTTTTTGTATTTGGCTCAGTTACGCCCTTTTGCGAAATAAAAAAGAAGCCCTGTTCTTTAAGGACCCTTAAAATAGTTTTCAACTTAATCGGCCTAGGCATATTCAAAAGACAGCGAGGCAAAATCAATTTTTTCCACTATGTTTATTTTGGAAATAGGTTTATCTTCAAAATAAAGCTCCAAAGCTTCCTTTAAGGCGCTTAAAGCTTCTTTTTTGGTCGCGCCAAAACTGGCCACGCCGGTATTAATGTTCCAAGACACATACTCCTTGCCTTCTTTCCAAATGATATTTTTTAATTCAATTTTTGCCATATTTATAAATTAAGTTTAGTTTTTAAGGGTTGAAAAGTCAATCTTGACAAAATTCAGTAGACATGGCATATTCGTTTATTATTACGTTAATAAATAGTTTAATTTTAAGCGCTTAAAAGTTGAGGCCTTGACTTAATATTCCATCTCTGCTATTCTTTAAATAAGAACATTGTAAAATAAGCTTAAACCTGCGAAAGAGAATAGTAAAAAGCAACCTGCTAAAAGCGAGTCGGGGGCAGTGGAAGCCCGATAAGCAAGCGCTTTTGAACGCGCTCTGGAGGTTTATGGACCGAAGAAAATTTATTTAAATAAGTAGGAACCAACGGTTGGCTACCGGAGCAAAAATAGCTTAATGAGGGCCTTAAATTAAATATTTAAGGAATCAGGGTGGTACCACGGGGCAAATAAGAATCCTCGTCCCTGCATAGGATAATAACATATTCTATTCAGGGATGGGGATTTTTTAATTAATAAAATGAAACAAATAATACTAACAATCAACCGGCGTAGAAATTCAACCATTGGTTTAAGGTTGTTTAGTGTTATTTATAAAGAGTAAAATAACTAAATTATTTTTCAAACAACCTTAAACCAAGGTCGTTTTTTAATAAGCTCAAATTATTGGACAATTTTAATCCGCCTGCCTCGCTTTGCGAAGCATAGCGGGCGAGAGCATAGCGGGCAGGTAAATTTTCTAGTAATTTGGTCTGATTACATGTCAGCTGAACTTGCAATCCGAACAAGCAAAATCGGATAATGCACATTTCATATGAAAGGATAATGACGATGTCAACGACATTGATCACTCCTGGCTACGACAAGCCCAAGAGTATTGCCGAGCAGATCGCCATTTTGCGTCGGGACTTTTCTATACTCTGTTCCGCCGATGAGCAGATCGCTACTGGAACACTTCCGCTTAACGCCGAAGGGTGGTTTGCCATCCCAAGGTGGGAGGCGCTCGCGCGGACATACGGCGAGGCGTTGGAAAAGGTGCTTGTGAAGAACGGTTCCAAGGAGACCGGGTGGTTCAGATTAGATAACTACCTTGACGGTGGGCTTGGTCCGCAGTACCTGCGCCAGCACGCTCGGACGGTGGTAATGTTCCAAGAGCTTGGCAACGAGCAGAAGGATCACGATATTCTCATTATTTCGGCTCAATTTGGTAGCCATCATCGTGGCCGCTCTGTCCTCGAGGCCCGCGAGGTTATGGGCGCCAGCGAGTTCGGTCTTGGGGCGTTCGCGGTCGGGATCATGCTTCTGACACATCCGCGACGGTTCCCGCAGCGGTTCCCGCTACAGCTCGGTAACAACGAAAAGCTCTGTATTAATTGCCCTGGAGATGAATACAGAGGCAAAGCCGATGGCCAGTTCGTTGGCGTGCCTTGCTTCGGCATCACAAGTCGCGTCAACGATGATCTGACTTGGCTTCGCTGGCGCGAGATTGACCGCGTCGATGGCTACTTTGGTTCTGCCTCGGGCTTCCTCTCGCAGTAAACTCGGGCTTCGTCATTTGAATTTTGGGTTCTTTTGACCTCTTGTCATTTGAATTTCAGATTCAAAAAATTAAAGGGTCGTTCATGCAACATGAACGACCCTTCTTCTTTTTCCAATTTTTTTTAAATTAAATTCCGAATTCCTTTAAATACTTTTCCATCTCCTGGGCCTTGGCTTTAGTTAAATACACCTGGCCGTTAATTTCTTTGTCGGTCAAATAATCAATAATTTCCCTCACGCTAACAATCGCTTTAACGGGGAAGTTAAGTTTGGCTTCAATATTTTTAAACGCATCCACGCCCTCGGCGGTTTTTTCCATCCGGTTAACGGCCACGACCAAGCCGGTATATTTAACCTTGGCAACATTATTTATTATCTCCACGGTTTCAAATTTGGTGGCGCCGTCTGTGACCACATCGTCAATTAAAATTATTCTTTCGCCATCCTTAAGCTGATGGCCCAAAATCAGTTTTTTGTCGCCATGGTCTTTAACTTCTTTGCGATTGAAAGCGTAATATTTGTCCAGCTTAAAATCATTAGCCAAAGCAATGGCCGTAGTCACGCACAAAGGAATGCCTTTGTAAGCCGGCCCAAAAATCACCTCAAAATTGTTGCCGAATTCCTGTTTAATCAGCGAGGCGTAAAAGTAACCCAGTTGTTTAATGGAATCGCCTGATTCAAAAACACCGGTATTAATAAAGTAAGGACTTTTCCGGCCGCTCTTTAAGGTAAAGTCGCCAAACTGCAGGGCTTGGTTAGCAATGAGGAATTCAACGAATTCTTGTTGGAATTTTTGCATATTTATACATGTCATGCTGGAGCGTAGCGATAGCATCTCCGAATTTTAGATTCTATCGCCGCGTCCCGCTTTGGCGGGACTTGCTCCAGAATGACAGTGTTATTTTAATTGCTTGTCAATTTTGTAACCCTTTAAATTAAGATTGCCGGGGCCGCCTAAGGAAATAACTTCCTTAATCGCTTTAACCGGATCGGGCACAATCAGCTTATCCAGATTTTCCTTGACTTGCTGATAAGCATCTCTGAACGGCACGCCTTGCATCACCAGTTTGTTGGCTTCATTATTGGCAAACAGTTCCGGAGTCAAGGACTTCATCAAGACCAGTTTATTGGGCGTAATACCGGTCATTACCAAGGCCGCGATTTCCAAACTTCTTCTGGTAATGCCCAAACCCTTGATCAACGGTTCTTTGGTCAATTGCGTATCGCGGTTGTAGCCCGAGATCAGGTTTTTGGTAATGTCTTTGACCTGGGTCTGCAAAGCCACAATCACGTTGACGTTAGAGCGGATAATTTCAAACACGTCGGGATTCCGTTTCTGCGGCATAATGGAACTGCCGGTGGTAAAGCTCCAAGGCAGATTAAAATAATTGAATTCCGGCGTGGTAAACCAGATCATTTCATTGGCTAAGCGCCCCAGGGTCATCATAATCTGGGTGCAGACGGCTAAAATGTAGGATTCGGTTTTACCGCGGGAATTAACGGCGTAAATGGAATTAATTTGCGTGCGTTTGAATTTTAACAGTTTGGTGGTCAAGCGCCGATCCAGATTCAAATTAACGCCAAACCCGGCGGCCGCGCCTAAGGGGTTTTGATCGTTTAAATCGTAAGCCGATTGCAGGAGCTGAAAATCGTTGGTCAGTTCTTCAAAATAGGAAGCGGCCCAATGGCCGACCGATGAAGGCATAGCCCGGCGGGTATGGGTATAGCCGGGCATGGGAATAAACTGGTATTTTTTGGCAAAGTTTAAAAAGACCTTTTCCAGTTTGATCATTTCTTGGGCCACCTGTTTGAGTTTTTTGCGGGCGTATAGGCGGGTAGCGACCAAAACCTGGTCATTTCGGCTCCGGCCGGTATGAATTTTTTTCCCGAGCGAACCCAGTTTTTTTATCAAATAATTTTCAATGGCCGTATGGCAATCTTCATCTTCCAGTTTGATAATGAATTTGCCTGCGGCATGGAGTTTTAATATTTCTTTCAGTCCGGCCCTTAATTTAACCAGCTCTGCCTTGGTCAGAATTTTAAGCTTAAACAGCGCCTGGGCATGTGCCAATGAGGCCTCAATATCAAAGGGCAACAGGCGCATATCTAAAATATAGTCGTTGCCCACGGTATATTGTTCCACCAGGGGATGAAGGGTTGAATCAGATTTTGAATGCCAGATTTTGGGCATAGATGAGGGATTAATGATATTTTGTCATTCCGACCGAGCGTAGCGAGCGGAGGAATCCCTTATTGGTATTTTACCGGATAAGGGATTCCTCGACTCCTAGCCTGCCCCGAGCGACCCGCCCCGTAGAAACGAAGTTTCGTTTACGGGGCGGGGAGCCGAGGGGCTCGGAATGACAAGTGTATTAATTTTCTAAAATTTTTCTGCCATTAACAGTGGCTATCTCCACCAATTTATCAAAATCATAAAACCGGCAGGCCTCCTGCAATATTCTTAATTCCGTCCACATGTCCGCGTCCACAAATGGCTGGTAGAAATCATAAATATTATCCACGCCCAAGCCGACTGTTACGCCCGCCTCCAGCATTTCCGGCACCTTGGCCATGGAATTATGAACGGGGGAGTTGAATTGGTCAAGCTGGCGCATGCTTAAAGCGGCTGACGGGCAAACCACCACCGACATGCCTATGGCCGCCATGGCTTGGTAAATTCTTTCTCGATATGATTTTTCCTGCGCCGCCACCGAAACGGCGTGAATGGCCGTAACTTTCCCTTCGTAGCCGTGTTTTTTGGTAAACTCAATCAGCATTTCCGTATCACGCTCATTAGGATTATTTTCCTGATCAATGTGAACATGGATTTTTTTCTTAAGATTTTTAGCTATGGCAAACAAGTTGTCCAGATTGGTTTTGTCATTGGGCCTATCCTTGGAGGGCAAGCCGCCGGCCAGGTCGGCCTTGGCCGTTATTTCTTCATAAAGTTTTCTGGCTTTAGGATCAACCAAACCGCCCAAGGGCTGGGTAATGGTCAGTAAAGTTATTTTATCCCGGTATTCTTCTTTGACTTTATTGGCCGCGTCAATGGCTTTGTGGCCAACCGCCGCGTAAGCGTCAATAAAACTGCAAGTGAGCTTGCAGTTTTGGGCAATTAATAAATCTAGGGCTGTCCGGATTCTTTGTTCAATTTGTTCTTGGGTTGAACTCCTTTTAAGGTCATCCGACATCAGCCATTTTTTTTCCATCTCCACCAGGCTTTGGTCCAAACCGTCTTTGGTAATATAAAAGGCCTTGTCAAAGTGAGCGTGGCAGTTAACCCAGCCGCCATGCGACTGAATGGAGGCAAGCATTTGCTCTTTTAGATTCCAAACTTGGTTCATAAAAATTTACTTTATTTATCAAACATTGAGAATAGTATAACCCTTTTTAAAACAGGGGTCAATAAGTTATTTGACATTTTTCACGATTATGTTATAGTGTCAATAAGCTCATTTAATTGACAATAAATACCTTAAGAAATAGTAGGTATTATTTCAGCTTACAGAGAACCGGGGACGGTGGAAGCCCGGCAGTTGAATAATATTGAACGCGTCTTAAATTATACAGGTAGCAGCCGAAAAAATCTCTTAAAACAGAAAGTAGGCGTCGCCGGTTGGCGTCCGTAATCTTGCGCCGCGGTTTGTTTGTCCTGAAAGGCAAAGAACCGACAAAGGTTATTGTCGCGAGACAATAGCGAACAAGGATGGTACCACGGGAGAACTCCCGTTCCTTCATTAGTAATTTATTTATTAGTGAAAGAACGGGAGTTTTTTTGTTAAGAGTATGAAAAACACAATCTGGCAATTAAGGCGTAGCAGACGGAAATATCAGAAGTTCCGGTGATTTATAATACTTTAAGTAAACCCAGGGCTTCTGATTTTAAAACAGAGCCCTTTTAATTTAACTTAATAAAAATATCTATGGAAACTATCAGCAGTTATAAAAAAGTCGCTTCTCACGAAGCTATTAAGGGCAGTTTTGACAAGTGCCTGCTTTTGTATTCAGGCGGTTTGGATACCTCAGTCCTGCTTAAGTGGATCCAGGAGCAATATCAGTGCGAGGTCGTGGCTTTGGTGGTGGATATCGGCCAGACGGTGGATGATTTTGAGAAGATTAAATATAAAGCTTTAACCCTTGGCGCCAAAGAGGTGATTGTGTATGACGCCAAAGACGAGTTCGCCGATAATATTATCGCTCCAGCCATCAAAGCCAATGCCGATTATCAGGGCGGTTACCATCTAGGTTGCCCCTTGGGCAGGGTAATGATTTCCCAGGTGGCGGTAAAAATAGCCAGAAAATATAATTGTTCGGTTATTGCCCACGGCTGCACCGGCAAAGGTAATGATCAGGTAAGATTTGAAGGGTACCTTACCACTTTAAATCCGCAATTAAAAACCATTGCTCCGGTCAGGGAATGGTCAATGGGTCGGGATGAAGAAATCGCTTACGCGCTTAAGCATGGGATTCCAGTCAGCCAAAATCATAAGCTGCCTTATTCTTATGATGAAAACATGTGGTCCAATACGGCCGAGGGCGGAGAAATTGAAAATCCCGAATTGATCCCGCCCTTGGAAAAAATTCTTAAGTGGTGCCAGTTGCCCCAGCAGGCGCCAAACGAGGAAGAGATTGTTGAGCTTGAGTTTAAGGAGGGCTTGCCGGTGGCTTTAAACGGGCAAGGAAAAAAATTAAGTCAACTCATTAAGGAGTTGAATATTATCGGCGGCCGGCACGGCGTGGGCTTTGTTCATTTGATTGAAGACCGAATCGTGGGTTTAAAAGTGCGAGGGGTTTATGAAAATCCGGCCGCCGCCGTTATTATTGCCGCTCATAAAAAACTGGAACAGCTGGTTTCTACCAGGGAAGAAAACGAATTCAAAGAGTTGGTTGACCACAAGTTTGCTTATCTGGCGTATGGCGCCAAATGGTTTGAGCCGGTCATGTTTCATCTTAGGGCCTATATCAACGATCAAAATAAAAAAGTGACCGGTAAAGTCAAAGTTAAATTATACAAGGGCAACATTACGGTAGTGGCTTTGGCTTCGCCTTATTCCTTGTTTAACCATAACCTGGCCACCTTTAATAAAAACGGATCTTTTAACCAGAACGCGTCGGCCGGTTTTATTGAGATCTATAACTTAGCTCAAAAAACCGCCTATAATTTGGCGCCGGCCGCCGGACTGTTTGAGAAATTAAAGAATTTTTTCTATTCCGATGATATGAAAATTCTTTAATTCAGACAGATTTAAAAAATGTAGGGACGGGGTAATCCGCCTCTACATTTTTTAGTTTATTTTTTTATTACCAACCCTTGGCTTCAATGGCGTGTTGGGCGGCTTTAACCTGGGCTTCCTGTTTGCTGGTGCCTTCGCCCGTGGCGATCATTTCGTGATTCAAATAAACGCCGACTTTAAAAAATTTATTATGATCCGGCCCTGATTCTTCCAGAACTTTATACACCGGCGTCACGTTAAAAACTTCCTGGGATTTTTCCTGGAATTTGCTTTTGGGATCCAGATACAATTGCTGTTCCAGAATGTTGGTTAAGCGGCTTAAAATATTTTTATTG
>Ga0209514_10001256_pt1 | contig 45252 bp, 31 predicted proteins | sample Subgrocontami58m_FD_187452 | JGI IMG/M metagenome (GOLD analysis project Ga0209514, IMG submission 187452) | Subsurface groundwater microbial communities from S. Glens Falls, New York, USA - GMW37 contaminated, 5.8 m (SPAdes) (version 3) | ecosystem: Environmental > Aquatic > Deep subsurface >... | reverse complement strand
CCCCCGCGGGCGCTCGCGCCGTTTTCGGACCGCGCGGCCGCGGACCTGCGCGTGCAGGAACGAAACGAGTTTTCTGGATCTGGGAATTCGGGGGGCCGTTTTTCACCGCTCGAACGATGTATCGAGTGAGGACGCGAACGATCGCCCGCTGCGGGCGGCGCGCGGCCTCGAGCGCGCGCGTGTCGACGGCTTCGACACGCGCGCCGTTCACTGGAAGCCGGAGTAGGAGGATCGGCCATGAGCCAGTCCTATCTCTCGGAGGAGCGCGTGTTGGCGCGGGTGCGCGCGCTTATCCAAGGTCTCACCGACCACCCGGAGCTCGGGAAGGGGTTGCCCACCCCTCTCGAGATGGTCAAGAAGTCTCTCGATGCGATCCTCGCGGCTGCCTCCACGCAGGAACAGCTCAAGAAGGTCCTTCGCGGGGCGACGAAGTCGCTGCAGATCCTGCTGCGGGACGCGCGCGAAATGGTGCGCGCGAACCTGGCGGTCGCGGCGATGATCCACCAGCCGAACTCCGACGCCATCGTGCTCCTCGGCGGGAAGCCGCGGCGCGGGGGTGGCCGGAAGGCGGCCAACAAGACCCCGGAGGGCGGCGTGGGCCCTTCGACCGCGGCGGACGCCGCGTAACACCAGACACGTACACTACGGCCGAGCGCACGCGTCGGGCAGACGCGGGCGCTCGCGCCATTTTCGGACCGGACGGATCCCAACCTGGGGCAGCCGGTGCCCGCAGATGCGGACCGCTGCAGCGTTCTTTCGTTCCGCGTCCAGAATCGGCTCTGGAGTCCTGCCGACGCTGGATCGCGCTGCCCGGGCGGAAGGCGGGGGCCGAGGCGCACGAGCCAGACCGCCCAACCGTTCATCAGTAGAAGGGCCGCATGATGCGACTTGGCTCCACGGGGCTGCGCGACGGCCGGAGGCTCCCTGGGCTTCTCTACGGCATCCCGCTCGCGCAGACGGTCCTGACTCCGCTGCACTTCGCTGACGGCTCCAGTTCCCCGCGTCCGCGGGATCGAGCCTCGCCGCCTGCTCGATGTCGGCGATCGCCGCCCGGTGGTGTTCCCGCGGGTCCGCCCCGCATTCACTGGTTCTTCGGCCGGCGGCGCGTATCCGGCGAATCGAGAGTCTCCTCCATCAGCCCGACAGCCCCGGTGTCGCCTTCTCCTGCACAACCTCCGGCATGTGCGCATTACGCAGGTGCACCGGCACGACGCGTTTGCGCAATCTCAAGTTGAGGAACTCGACGAACAGCGAGAACCCCATCGCCGCATATACATACCCCTTCGACACATGCTGATGGAAGCCCTCCAATACGAGCGTGAATCCGATCAGCAGCAGGAACGAAAGCGCCAGCATCTTGAGCGTCGGACGCGTCTCGACGAAGTCCGCGACCGGCTTCGCGAACACCATCATCACGCCGACCGAGATCAGCACGGCGGCGATCATGATCGGGATCTGGTTCGCCATCCCCACCGCCGTGATCACCGAATCCAGCGAGAACACCATGTCGAGGAGCATGATCTGGACGAGGACCTTGCGGACGTCGGCCGCCGCAGGCTTGCCGTGCGTGCCGTCCTCCGCCCCCTCGAGCTTCTCATGGATCTCGAACGTCGCCTTCGCGATCAGAAACAGGCCGCCGACCAGCAGGATCAGGTCCTTGCCCGTGAATTCCTGACCGAACACGCCGAACAGCGGCCGGGTCAGCTTCATGATCCACGTGATGCACAGAAGCAGGCCGATGCGCATCGCCATCGCCGCGAGCAACCCGATCCTTCGAGTCTTCTCCTGCTTGTCCTTGGGCAGCTTCGCCACCAGGATGGCGATGAAAATGATGTTGTCGATGCCGAGGACGATTTCCAACGCCGTCAGCGTCAAGAGGGACGCAAGCGCCTCGACCGTCAGCAAGGGTGACCCGTCCATCGCTCCCACTCCCGCAATCGTCCGGTCCGTGCGCCGATTCCCATAATCGACGACATGCGCCTTATCGTCAGCTCAGGGCTTTTCGATGCCGATCCAGTGGGCCCAAGCCGAATGGGCCTGAGGCGACCCCGCCGCGAGTGTCACCGCTCCAGTCTCGGGGCCGAACTCCATCGCTACGTCTCGGCGCGCCGGGCGGCCACCGCGTCGCAGACTCTGCGGTCGGCGCTCGCGACCTTCTCCGCCTGTCGAACGCGGTAAGCACCCAACCTCTCCGCGAGGGCAGGATCGCTCAGGGCGAGGAGGGCGACGGCGAAGAGCGCCGCGTTTCGCGCCCCTGCGGTTCCGATCGCGAAGGTCGCGACGGGAATCCCGGCAGGCATTTGCACCGTGGCGAGCAGGGCGTCGAGGCCGTTCAACATCGACCCGGGGAGCGGCACGCCGAGGACCGGAAGCGCAGTGTGGGCAGCGACCGTGCCGGCCAGGTGCGCTGCGCCGCCCGCCCCGGCGATGAACACGCGGGTTCCGGTGCGCGCGGATTCCTCGACGAAGGTCCGCAGAGCCGACGGCGACCGGTGAGCGGAAAGCACGCGAACGTCGCAACGCACCCCGAATTCACCGAGCACCTCCGCGGCTTCCTTCATCACGTCGAAGTCGGAGTCGCTCCCCATCAAGACCGCGACAGCGACTCCCGATTCCGCATCCGCCATGCCATCCTCCTTCTTGATCGGGCGTCATCACACCGATGCCGCCGGCTCCAGTACCTGCTGTAGCTTGCCGCCCGCGATGTCGTACAAGAGCGGCGCCACCAGGAGGCCCCGGTATCGCGCGCGCAAGCGGGCGGCCTCGGTGCGGACGAATTCCGCGGCATCGCCGATTTCGAAGGCCGACGCCCATTGGTCGAAATGCTCCGCGGCCTCTCGCGCATCCCACCCGGCGTGCTCCACGAGTCCCGCGACGAAGGTGTCGCGTCTCGCCCGCAAGCCGACCATGCCGCACTGATCGTGGCCGATCAGGCAGACGGCGCGGATCCCGCCGACGGCGATCACGTAGGAAACCTTGAACTCGACACGCTGCAGATTCGCGCCTCCGGTGCGCAGTACATAGGCGAAGTTGTCCGGGATGCGCAGCATGTTCCGGTGGTCCATGCACATCCCGACCAACAGCCGGGCCGCCGCGTATGCGCGATGGGGTGCGCCGAGATTGTGGTAGCGAAGGAGGTCGCCGACCGGGGTATCCCGGTATGCCGGCAGGATATCGACTTCGGTCCGCACGCAGGCAGTCGGCCTCATGCTGTTTCCTTCCCCGTTACGATGCCGTCCGGCGGGAATTCCGGCGCGACCGGCACGACGACCCCGGTGCCGTCGTCCGATCCGTCGTTCGGCGCCTTGCGCGGCGCACCCGGGGAACCGATGCGGGGGTGAAGGAGCGATGCGACGACCGCGGCGTTGAAGACGAGCGCCAGGGCGACCCACACCGCAGTCCAGGCGAGGGCCTCGCGTACGCCGACGGCGTGCTCCTTGCGGTGAAAGACGCCGAGGTCCAAGGCAAGCAGCGCCAGGACGAACACGGTGAATCCGGCCCACAGCGCGGGCGTGCCGATGCTCTCGACGGGCACGGTCACTTCCCCCTTTCCGACGCAGGGCAGGAGCCGGGACGATCCGCGGGCGCGGCGCCGCCGCAGGGCCAGGCCGCAGGCGTAAGGCGATCACCGCCGGCTCGGGGTGCGGACGCGCGGCGCAGGCGGTCGGCGACTGCGAGTCCCAGGCCCTCCTCGAGGGGCGCGACGGCGACGATCACGTCATGTTGCACCTGCGTTCCCGTGCAAGCCGGTCTCCTGCTAGCACGCCGACGATGCTTCGTCAAATACGATATTACGAGTTGAAGAATAGGATCCTTCTATGTATAGTCGACCGGCATGGAGTGGCTCAACTACCACCATCTGTTGTACTTCTGGCTTGCCGCGCGGGAGGGCAGCATCACCCGTGCGGCCGGCGAACTCCGGCGATCCCAGCCGACCGTCAGTGCGCAAATCGGCGAACTGGAACGGGCGCTCGGAGCGAACCTGTTCGTACGCATCGGACGCAGCCTCGCCCTGACGGACACGGGCAGGCTGGTCTTCCGGTACGCGGACGAGATATTCTCCCTCGGCCGGGAACTCCGCGGGGTGCTGCAAGGGCGGTCTCCAGGGCGTCCCCTACGCTTCGTCGTAGGGATCGCCGACGTGCTGCCGAAGCTCGTGGCTCATCGGTTGCTGGAACCGGCGGTTCGATTGCCTGAACCGATGCAGATCGTGTGTCGGGAAGACAGACCGGATCGGCTCCTGACCGCCCTATCCCTGCACGAACTGGATGTAGTCCTCTCCGATGCCCCCGCGAACCCCGCGGTCCCATTTCGGACGTTCAGCCGCCTGCTGGGTGAGTGCGGAGTCACCTTCTTTGGTGTCGCCCGATACGCATCTCGGCGGCGGGGTTTCCCGAAATCGTTGGACGGGGCGCCGATCCTCGTTCCGACGGAAGCGTCGGCGCTTCGGCGGTCTCTCGATCAATGGTTCGCGAGCCTCGAAATCCGTCCGAGGATCTACGGCGTCTTCGACGACAGCGCCCTCCTCAAGGTCTTCGGGGAAGCGGGGGCGGGGATCTTCGCGGCTCCGTCGGTCATCGAGGCGCAAGTGCGGCATTCGTATCGGGTGCAAACGATCGGGCGCACGGATGCCGTTCGTGAGCGGTTCTACGCGATTTCCGTCGAGCGCAAATTGCAGCACCCGGCCGTGCTGGCCATCTCCGAAGCGGCCAAGCACCGGATGTTTCTTCGAAAACGTCGCGAGCGCCATCCGTGATCTCGGCGCAGGTGACGAAATGTCGCAGGCGTGCAGCGCGATCCCCCGTGCGTGCTCGTCGGGGGGGATATGGATCGGATCGCGGCGCCTCCTGAATTCACGCCGAAGCCCGCAGGCCCGCGCACCTCTCGCGCCATAGCCGGGGGTAGGATGCTGCCTCTGCCCGCGCAGCCGCCCCTCGCGGAACCGCTTCCTGACGCTGTTCGTCTTGCCCACGCTGTACGTCGCGCTGCGCGGACGGAAGGCGGGGGCCGCGACGCGAGAGCCCGGCGCCATTTCGCTTGACCGCCCCGCCGTTCATCAGTAGAATGCATCGCGTGATGCGACTTGGCTCCACTGGGCTGCTCGACACCCGGAGACTCCCGGGCCTGCTCTACGGCACCCCGCTCGTGCTGTGCGCGATCCTCGCGCAGACGATCCTGATCCCGCTGCACCTCGCCGGCGAACATCACCACGGGGGACCCCGCGACCATCGCGACGGTTCGCCGCGGTCGGTTGCAGGGGCGGACCTCGCCCACTCGCATGTCCACCACGATCACGCGCAGACCGGGGCTCCGCACTCGGAGCACCCGGCTTCCGATCACCACGCGGAATGGGTGACGCGGACGAGCCGCCTGGATCCGCCAACGGCCCCCGCGCCCACGACCGCCTGGATCCCGCAGATCGACCCCGTCTCCCCATGGCAGACGGTCCTCGAACCTCCGCGGCCCTGCACGTCCGTCCCGCGGGCGTCCCCAGGCCGACCGCGCGCCCCCCCGATGGCGTAGGCACCCAACCGCCTCGTCCCGACCCGGCACCGCCACGCTTCCCGCGCCGGCCCTTCGGTTCCCCCGCGCGCCCCTGCAGGCGGGCGTGCGTCCCCAGGCGTTCTCTTCGGAGCATCGACCCATGCGCACCGGCCCCTTCGGCTCCCTGCCCGGGCTTTTCCTCGTGGTCACAGCATCGGCCGGTCTGCTGTCCGGCTGCAAGCCGCCCGGCGACACGCATCCGGTCGAAGCCGACCATGAGGAGGAGGAGAAGTCCGCCCAGTTGACGGTCTGGGGTGACACGTTCGAGATCTTCCTCGAGCACAGGTTCATCGTCGCCGGCGTGCCGACCCGGTTCGTCACCCACGTTTCCTACGTCGCGTCGGGAGAGGCGCGCAAGGAAGGCCCCGCGACCTTCGTCTTGCGCCCCGCGTCGGGTGCGGAGGTCCGGCACACCGAGGATGCGCCCGCGCGCGCGGGCATCTACGTGCCCGAACTGACCTTCCCGACTTCGGGCGAGTGGGAGGTCACCCTGCTCCTGCCCATCGACGGGCGCGAGCAGGAGGTGAAGCTGCCCCGCTTCCGCGTCTTCGCGACGAAGGAGGAGGTGCGGAATGCGCCGGAGCCGGAGGCGCCCGAAGGCATCTCCTTCCTCAAGGAACAGCAGTGGAAGATCCTGCTCGCGACCCGACCGGCGGCGAAGCGCCGGCTCGTGCAGCGCATGCGCCTGGCGGGCACGGTGGAGGCGCGGCCGGGGGCGTTGGCCGAGGTCACGCCGCCGGTGGCCGGACGGCTGCTGGCGCCGGAGGACGGGAAGACGGTCGTGCCCGGAGACCGCGTCGAGCGCGGGCAGGTGCTGGCCCGCGTGCAACCGCAACTCGCGGGTGCGGATTGGCTCGCCGTCGCGGGCAACCGGCAGCAGGGACTTTCGCTCCGCCAGGCCAACGAGGCGATGAAGTTCGAGCTGGACACGCTGCGCGTGGAGCTGACGGTCAAGCTGGCCGAGGTGACGGCGCGCGAGATCCAGTCACAGGCGGCTCTCCAGAAGGCAGAGCGGACGCTGGCGCGGGTGCGCGACCTGCGCGCGCAGGAAGCGAAGTCGGAGCGGGAAGTCGAGGAGGCCGAGTTCGCGCTGCGCGCGGCACAGGCCGAGCGGGAAGCCAATCGCACCCTCGAGGAGGCCTACCGCACCGCGATCTCCCGGCTGCCGGCGCCCACCCCCCTGCCCGAGGATCTGGCCGGCGCCGCCGTGGAGGGCGGTCTGCCCGCCATCGAGATGCGCGCGCCCATCGCTGGCGTGGTCACCCAGTCCTCGGCGGTGATCGGCCAGCACGTGGCGCAGGATCGTCCGGTATTCACGGTGCTCGACGCCGGGATCGTGTTCCTGCGCGCGCGGGTTCCGGAAGCGGACACCGCCCGGCTCGGCGCGACCATGGACGCGCTGTTCCAGCCCGCGGGCGCGCGGGACGCCTTCCGCAAGGTGACGGGCGAAGGCGGGGGCCGGCTCGTGTTTCTCGGGCTCACGGTGGATCCCGCAACCCGGACGGTTCCGCTGGTGTACGAGGCGACGAACCCGGAAGGGAAGCTGCGCATCGGCATGGCCGGCGACCTGTGGGTGGAAACCGCGCTCGCGGAAGACGCGCTGGCGGTCCCGCAGTCGGCGCTGGTGGAGGAGGACGGCCGCTCGGTGATTTTCGTGATGGTCTCGGGCGAAACGTTCGAGAAGCGCGACGTGGCGCTCGGGATCCGCGACGGCGAGTGGGTGCAGATCCTCTCCGGGCTGTCCGCAGGCGAGCACCTGGTGGTCTCGGGCGCGTACGCCGTACGGCTCGCGTCGGTTTCGACGGCCATTCCCGCCCACGGGCATGCGCACTAGTCAGGAGTACGCCAACGCTACCAGGGTGCCACAGAGATGCCCTCTGTGTCCTCTGTGGCTGGTCCAGGCGTTGTCGTGTTAGGAGTCCCCTTCCATGGTCGACCTCATCATCCGTTGGTCCATGCACAATCGCGCCGCGGTCGTCATGGCGGCGATCCTGTTGTGCACCGTCGGAGGATTCATCGCCTACGGGATGCAGATCGACGTCTTCCCCGACCTGACCGCGCCGACCGTCACGGTCATCACCGAGGCGCCCGGCATGGCGCCGACGGAGGTGGAAAGCCAGGTCACCTTCCCGATCGAGACCGCCCTGAACGGCGCGGCCGGCGTGCGACGCGTCCGCTCGTCGACCGCGGTCGGCATCTCCGTCGTGTGGGTGGAATTCGAATGGGGGATGGATGTGTACCGCGCGCGCCAGACGGTGGCCGAAAAGATCGCCGCCGTGGCCGGGGACCTGCCCGTGGAGGCGGACCCACCGCTCCTCGCGCCGGTCTCCTCCATCATGGGCGAGGTGATGTTCCTCTCCCTGACTTCCGACCGCCATGGTCCCATCGATCTGCGGACCACCGCGGACACCACGATCCGGCGGCGACTGCTCTCCGTGCCCGGCGTTTCCCAGGTCACGCCGATCGGCGGCGGCGAGAAGCAGTACCAGGTCCTGCTCTCCGCCTCGCGCCTCACGCACTACGGCATCCCCGTCCGGCGGGTCCTCGACGCGCTCGAGGCCGCGAACCGCAACGTGTCGGCCGGTTTCCTCGTCGAAGGAGGAACCGAGTACCTCGTGACCGGCGAGGGACGGATCCGCACTCCCGCCGACATCGGCGAGACCGTGGTCCAGGCCCTCGACGGGGTGCCGATCCGCGTGTCCGACCTCGGCGAGGTGCGGATCGGCGAAGCGCCCAAGCGGGGGGAAGGCTCCGCCAACGGCCGCCCCGCCGTGATCCTGGGGGTTCAGAAACAGCCCGGGACGAACACCCTGGAGCTCACGCGGGAGCTGGATCGGATCCTCGACGAGATCCAGGCCAAGCTGCCGGCGGGCATGATCATCGACAAGCGAATCTTCCGGCAGGCCGACTTCATCGAGGTCTCGATCCAAAACGTCGTGCACGCCCTGCGGGACGGAGGCGTGTTCGTGATCGTGATCGTATTCCTGTTCCTGGCCAACCTGCGCGCCACCTTCATCACGCTGACGGCGATCCCGCTGTCGCTGGTCACGGCCGTGCTCGCGCTGCACTGGATGGGCGAGTCGATCAACACCATGACGCTCGGCGGGATGGCCATCGCCGTCGGCGCGCTGGTCGATGACGCGGTGATCGACGTGGAAAACGTGTTCCGGCGCCTGCGCGAGAACGCCACCCTGCCGGCTGAGGCCCGGCGCTCCACCCTCCAGGTGGTCTACGCGGCCAGCGTGGAGATCCAGTCCTCCATCGTCTTCGCCACGCTGGTGATCGTGCTCGTCTTCCTCCCCATCTTCTTCCTCTCCGGCGTCGAGGGCCGGCTTCTGCGCCCGCTCGGGCTGGCGTACGTCGTGTCGCTCTTCGCGTCGCTGGTGGTCGCGCTCACGGTCACGCCGGTGCTGTGCCACCTGCTGTTGCCGTCCAGCCGGGCCGTGCGCTCCGGGCACGAACCCCGGTTCTTGACCGTCCTCAAGCGCGGGTACGCCGCGCTGCTCGACCCCGTGTTGCGCCATCCTTGGGCTACGACGTTTCCCGTCCTCCTGCTCTTCGCGACCGCGGCCGCCGTGGTGCCCTTCCTCGGCCGTTCGTTCCTCCCCGAGTTCAACGAAGGGGCGCTCACGATCGGCGCCGTCACGCTGCCCGGGACCTCGCTGGCCGAATCGGATGCGCTGGGCCGCGTGATCGAGCAAACGCTCCTGGCCCATCCGGAAGTCCCGCGCACCGCGCGACGCACCGGCCGCGCCGAGCTCGACGAGCACGCCCAGGGAGTGGAGGCGGCCGAGCTGGACATCGCCATCCGCCTGGGCCGACGCACCAAGCCCGAGTTGCTGGCCGCGCTGCGGGCGGACCTCTCCCTCGTGCCCGGCATGAACGTCACCATCGGACAACCCATCTCCCACCGCATCGACCACATGCTCTCGGGGACGCGGGCCAGCGTGGCGGTGAAGATCTTCGGGGAAGACCTGTATCGGCTGCGCACGCTCGGGGAGAACGCGCGCAAAGCGATGGCGGTCGTGCCCGGGGTGGTGGACCTGTCGGTGGAGCAGCAGATGGACATCCCGATCCTCCGGGTGCGCTTCGACCGCTCGGCCCTGGCGCGCCACGGACTGGCGGTCGAGGATGTCGCGCGCACGCTGCGCGCGGCGCTCCAGGGCGAGACCGTCTCGCGCGTGCTCGAGGGGCGCAACGCCTTCGACCTGGTGGTGCGCGTGACCGACGAGAGAGGTTGGGACACCCGCTCCATCGGCGACCTGGCGATCGACGCTCCGTCGGGCGCAAAGGTCCCGCTGCGCGAGCTGGCCGAAGTGCGCAAGGACTCCGGCCCCAATACGGTCAGCCGCGAGCAGGTGCAGCGCAAAATCGTCGTGATGTGCAACGTCGCGGACCGCGACATCGCCTCGGTGGTACGCGACTGCCGCGCCGCCGTCGATCCGATCGTCGCGGCCGAGCCCGGCTACTCCGTGGAGTACGGCGGGCAGTTCGAAGCGGCGGAGGAGGCGAGCCGGCTCCTCGCGGGCCTCGGAGTGGCCGTGGTGATGGCGATCGGGTTCCTGCTCCACCTGGCCTTCGGCTCGGCGAGGAACGCCCTGTTCGTGATGCTCAACCTCCCGCTGGCGCTGATCGGCGGCGTGGCCGCCGTGTATTTCAGCGACGGGATCCTGTCGGTCGCGTCCCTGATCGGCTTCATCACCGTATTCGGGATTGCGGCGCGGAACGGGATCATGCTTGTCTCGCACATCCGCCACCTGCAGGCCGAGGAAGGGGTCACCGACTTCCGCGAAGCGGTGCGCCGCGGCGCCTTGGAACGCCTGGCCCCGATCCTGATGACCGCCCTGGCGGCGGGGCTCGCCTTGGTCCCGTTGGCGTTGGGCGGCGGGAAACCGGGAAACGAGATCCAGACCCCGATGGCCATCGTCATCCTGGGCGGGTTGCTGACGTCCATGCTGTTGAACATGGTGCTGGTGCCGACGCTCTACCTTCGGTTCGGGAAGCCGCTGGAACGTGGTTCAGGAGAAGTTCGATGAGAGGGATCGTCCTCGGGCTGGTTGCGATCTGGATGGCGGCGGCAGTCGGCTGCGCGACATCCCCGTCGCGCGCGACGCGTGTTCCTCCCGCGTCGGCGCCGCCGGCGGCTGCGGGCGCTGCCGAGGTGCCACCGGGCTCGTTGCCCCCGGCGGTCGCGGACGCCGCCGTGGACCCGCAAGGCACGGCGCCCCTGGCCGCCGCGGGCGTCGAAGCGATGGAAAGCCTGACGCTCGAGCGCGCGCTCGAAATCGCCGAGCGCGGTCATCCCGCGATCGCCGCCGCTGCCGCTCGCATCGAGGCTGCCGAGGGCCGGGCGCTCCAGGCGGGGCTCTTTCCCAATCCCCAAGCGATCGCGCGTTTCGAGAGCGCCCCATTCCGCGGACGCACCGGCGACGAAGCCGACGTGGTGGCGGGCCTTTCCCAGCGCCTGCCCATCGGCGGTCGGCTGTCGGCCGCGCGCGAAGTCGAGGATTGCGACCGCCGGCGGCTCGAACACGAGCGGGACGCGGTGATCCTGGGGGTGCGCGCGCGCGTGCGCAAGGCCTTCGCCGCGGCGCAGTACGGAGCGGCCGTGGTCGAGGTCCACGACGAGGGCGTCCGCATCGCCGAGAACGGGGTCCGAATCGCGCGCGCGCGCCACCAGGCGGGGGACGCCGCGGCCGACGAGGCGGCGCGCGCGGAAGCCGAACTGGCCCGGGAACAGATCGACCTGGACCGCGCGCGCCGCGAACGCGAGCTCGGCCTCCAGGAGCTGTCGGTGGCGCTCGGGATTCCCGGGGCGCAGATCGCCTTCGTCGCCGGCGACCTCTCGGCGAACGCCGAGGCGGACGTGGACGCGGGCGACTTCGATGCCTCGCGGCACCCCGCCCTCGTCTCGGCCCTGGCCGGGATCGCGCGGGAACGCGCGCGGATCGAACTGGCCGAAAAAGAGCGCGTGCCGGACGTGACGCTCGATCTCCTCTACCGGCGCCTGGGGGACGTGGAGGACCCGGAGAACGGGTTCGACGTCGGCGCGGCGGTCGCCATCCCGCTGTTCGACCGGAACCAGGGAGCCGTGAAGGAAGCGCGCGGGGGCTGGGCCGCCGCCCAGCAGGAGGCGCGCGCGGCACAGGTGCAGGTCGAAGGCGGCCTGCGCATTTCGCTCGCCCGCCTGACGCAAGCGAGGGAAGCGGCCCGGCGCACGCGCGACGAGCTGCTGCCCCGCCTGGCCGACGTCCTCAAGGCCGCCGAGGCGCGCTATGCGGCCGGCGACGCCCCGCTGGTCGAGGTCCTGCCGGTGCGCCGCGACTGGGTCGAGGCGAAGATCGTATACCTGGAGGCTCTGCGCGAATTCGGCGAAGCGCGGGCGGAGGTGGAGGGATTCAGGAGTAGATGATCTACGGTCGGCAACGCAATAGTACCCGGACGATCAGTCTCCTGCGCCCGCGCGTCGCGCGATCGATGACGTCGGGATTCCCACGCGCGGCCGCCTCTTCAAGCGCGGTCCCCCGATTCCGGGCGGGTCCTCCGCCAGTTGCCCACACCGCGGACGTGCTGCTGGTGTTCTGCCTGCTGATCGCGCCCGCGGTGTGCAGCGCGCTGTTCGCCGAAGGGTTCGCCGCGCGGTTGTGGATCGGGTGGGGGGCGGGCGTATCGGCGATCGCGAGCGGGCTGGCCCTGTCCGCCGGCATCGACTGGCCTCCGGCGCCGTCGATCATCGCCGGTTTTCGGCGCTGCTGGTGACCTCCGACGTGGTACGCTACCTGCGTCACGCCGTCCGGCCCTCGAAGGCTGCCGCCAGGGTCGCCGCCGCGCTCGTCGTGCTGTCGCTGGCGGGATCCGGCATGATCGCGTTTCTGCGCTCCGACTTCGCGCAGTCGCGGAGGCCCTGTGCCGCTGCCGGAGCAGAAAAGGACTGAACGAGCTGCTCCGTCTTGCCACCGACGCCGACGCCAGGATCGTGCGCGGTGAGGCGCTGCAGCGGACACTCGCCTGCGCGGGCCGCAAGCCGGTTGCGACTTCCGATTCCCACGAGGGAAAGGATGCATTGCGCGAGACGGCGGCGTGGTGGAACCAGGTCGGGGAGCGGGCGCGGTGGGAGGCGGCCGCAGGCCGGTTTGTCGAGAGATGAGCCGGGCTGCCGCCCGCAAATCGAATACTTCTTCCCATTCCGAACGCCTGGGTGCTGATGATGGGCGACTTCAACGACACGCCGGGCAGCCCGACGCTCGAGGCTCTCCTCGACGGGCCGACGGGCGCCGCTCCCAAGCCGCCGGCGGGGCTGTTCGACCTACATGCCGGGTTGCCCGCGGACGAGCGCATCACGTACCTGAAAGTGCCCTACCGCGACACGATCGACTACATCCTTGCCAGTTCCGCGCTGAAAGAGCGCATGGTCCTGGACAGCGCGCGGGTCATCCAGGATGGATCGTTGCTCGGCGGGTCCGACCATGCGCCGGTGACGGCGAAGTTCGACCTGGGCGAAAAGCCCACGGGAAACGGCGTGGAGAAGAAATGACCCGGGTACGCGCGCATCCTGCTGAGGATTCAAGGGTGCCTCAGCCGTCAATCTCGCCAGCATCGCGAAAGCTGAACGACCCCCGGCACCGAGTTGAGATCCGTGTCCGATGCATCAAACACCCCAGCGAACCCGCCGAGCCTGTCGAGCAGCGTCTTGGCGGTCCTGTCACAAATTGAGCTGGTCGGCGAGCTCGGGCCAGGCGGCTTCCGGACGGATGTGGACGAGCGGGTAGCCGCCGCGCTCGGAGAAGGCCGCGAACGCTCGATCGCGCGCCTCGCGATGGACGAGGCCGTGCGCCTCGATTCCGCGCCAGACGTCGATCTCGACGAGAGGCTGGAACCGTTCGGGGGCAACAGCGGCTCGAGGGCCCCTCGGACGGCGATGAGCCGAAGAAGAAATGACGGGCGGGTGAAGACCCGGTCGGATCCGGCACCGCACGGCGACGGTCAGGGGTGCTCGTGCCGGTGGTGCAGGTCGGCCACATGCGCGTGTTCGTGTTCCATGGCCTCGTGGCGATGCCGATGCGAGTGCGGCTCCGGGCCAGGCTCACCCTCGTGGTCGTGCCGGTGGTGCTCGTCGTGCTCGTGGCGGTGTTCGTGCTCGAGCGGCGCGTGCGCATGCTGGTGCGAATGCTCCGCGCGGATCAGCAGCCCGGTGCCGGGGAGGATCAGCAGGCCGCCGACCGCCACGAGCAGGGTGGGAACCTCGGCGAGAAGCGCCCAGGCGAGGGCCACGCCGAAGAGCGGCGCGGTCGCGAAGAGGGCCGCGGTGCGGGCGCTGCCCAGCCGGCGCAGCGCGCCGACGAAGAGGACCAGCGAGACCCCGTAGGACAGGAAGCCGAGGATCGCGGACACGCCGAGGACCCGCGCGCCGAGCGGGATCGGGATCCCCGCGAGAGCCGACAGCCCGAGGTTGACGCCGCCCGCCGCCAACCCCTTGAGCGACGCGATCTCGAGCGGGTCGCGGGCCGAGAGCCGCTGGGTGAAGTTGTTGTCCAGGCCCCAGCAGAACGTGGACAGCAGGATCAGGACCGGACCCTCCCAGCGGATCACCCCTTGCGCGTCCCCGCCGCCCCCCGCGACGAGCGCCGCGCCGAGCAGGATGATCGCGACGCCCCAGATCTCCTTCCGCACCAGGAAGTCGCCGAAGAATGCGATCGCCAGGAGGATGGTGAACAGCGCCTCCGTGCTCAAGAGCAGGGAGGCGACGTGGGCGGGCGTTCGGTCGAGGCCCGCCAAGGCCAGAATCGGCGCGACCACTCCGCCGGAGAGAATCGCCGCGGCCAGCCAGCCGAGGTCGCCCCGGCGAATTGGCGCTTCGCTCCGCTCCCTCCGGCCGAAGACCGACAGGAGCATGCGCACAGCGCCCAGTCCGATTCCGCTGGCGGCGTAGAGGAGCCCGGCGAGAGCGAGAGGATCGGTTCCCTGGAGCAGGCCTTTCACCACGGGAAAGGCCGCCCCGAACAGCGCCGCCGCAAGCAGCGCGGAGCCGTAACCGACCCAGCCCTTTCCCCTCACGTTCGAGATCCGTCCGGCCAGGCCGGGATGGAGGAACCGCCCGGTGCAAGCCCGGGCCGGTGGTGGCCGGGGCCATCGCCAGGGTGCGTCTTCACGCTGAAAAGCCGACGATCAGGATCCATGGCTGTGACCGTGCCCTCTCTGTAGGGCTTCCATCAGCGCCTCCTGTCGTTTCCGCTCCTCCTCGAGCAAGCGTTGCCTCTCCTCCTTGGCCGCATTCTCCTTCGACGCGAGCTCCTCACGGCGACGCATCTCTTCGCGGGCGGCATTCTCCTGCTCCAGGATCCTGATATGGACCTCGGCGTGCAGGTGTTCGTTCAAAGGGAAAGCGGCGGGACTCTGTTCGTGCAGGTAGCCGTGCAGTTGCATGCAGACGAGCAGGAATCCGGCCACCATCAGGCCGGTATTGCAGATGGCGCAGAACGATCCCCACCAGTCGCGCACACTCGCCTTGGAGATGACGATCAGGATGACCGAGAGGGCGATCACCTGTCCGACCTCGACGCCCAGATTGAACGACAGAATCCTGAGCAGCATCGCCCAACTGGGCTCTCCCAAGGGCAGTTGTTGCAGGCGAGCGGAGAGCCCGAATCCATGGATGAGGCCGAACAGGAAGACCGCCCGCACGAGATTGGGCGATTTCATGTCGAAGAACCTCGGAAACCCGTCCAGGTTGTCGAAGCCCTTGTAGCAAACGCTGAATCCGATGACCGCATCGATCAAGTAGTAATTGGCCTCGAGCCTGAGAAAGGTGGCGCAGATCAGCGTGATGCAATGGCCGACGGTGAAGGCGGTCACGAACTTCAGGATGTCCCGCGCGCTGGTCAGGAAAAACATGACCCCGAAGAGGAACAGGAGATGATCGTATCCGGTCAGCATGTGCTTGGCGCCGAGTTCGCAGTACTTGTAGTAGCCCCCCTCGATCATGGATTTCTTGTCCGCCTCGGACAAGCCGTGTCCGTACGCGGAGCTGCAGAAGAGACCCAAGAGCAACACAACGGCGATAAGCCGGGCACTACGTCGGACCATGACCAAACTCCCTGCATCGATGAACCGGCGGGGTGAGGAACCGGACGCGCGCCGATCGCAGCGCCGTGCAGCTCGCCTCGGAATCCGGGAGACGGGGACCGCAGCATCTCCCGCGATGGCAGGTCAGGCGCGGGGCGGAGAACGACAGCCGCGAGGCGATGTGCGGCGGAAGGAAGGCGGGCGGGTTTCCGGGATCTCCAGTGCGCGGGAAGTGGGCGCGATGTACTCGGGCACGAGCGGCGGAATCCACGCGGCGAACTCGGGGACCGGGGATTGGAGCCGGATTCCCACGGGTTTCATCCAGGCGATCGCGCTGTGGTCATCGAAGGCATGGGGTGGGTCCGGCGCGTGCGGGGTGGAGTGGTGCCGGTCGTGGTCCGTCGGGGCCGGCCAGGGGTGGTGGTCGATCCCCAAGTGCACGGAGACCAGCAGCCACGAGACCACGTAGGCGAGGAAGCCGACAATGTGCGACGCGAACGGAGCCATGGGCGAGTCATATCCGCGCGCGCATGGAGAGTCAAATAAAATGCGTTGGGCCCCTCACTTCCCCACTCGGTGTTCGTATTCCCCCCGCTCGGCGGCGGACGGCGCCACCTCCCCCTCTGCGCGCAGCGCCTCGGAGCGATACAGATGAAACCCGGCCCGGATCGTCTCCCGCAGTTCGGGTGTGATGCGACGGAGATAGGGATCGTCCGCGATCGGTGCGGCGCGCGACAAGTCCTCCAGGAACCGGACCAGCACCGATCCGATCATCCACTGCGCCTTCCCGGCATGCTGTCGGCGGTGGGTCACCGGCGCGGCGTACTCGATCACCGGATGGTCGTCCGTGTTGAGGGGGGCCGCCCGGAACAGGTCGCGTGCCTGGGTGAGGTTGCCGCAGTAGTACAGCAGGAGCCGGGCCATGTCCGAGGCCGGCGCGCGGCCTTCTCCCGCGGCTTCTTCGACCCCGTGCGCCAGGTTCTGCAGCGGCGCGGCGCCGCCCTCCGCGGCACCCGCCGGCCGCAGCCGGGCGCACAGCGCTTCCGGGTCCAGCGCTTCAACCTCGCGATGCCCGACGAGGGCCAGGATCGGCTCGTCAGCGTAGAAATCGCCGCGCCAGAGCGTCACCAGCGGAAACACCTCGAGCAGGGTCCGCGCGACGATGTCGAATTCCCGCCGCGAGAGCTGGTAGAGCGGCAGCCACTGAGCGAACAGTCCGCGCTCCTGCAACCGCTCGCGCACCGCCCGGAAATGCTCCAACGCGTAGAGGTCTCCGGCGCCCGCGTCCCAGGGGAAGAACAGGTCGCCGACGATTACGTCAAAGCGCTCTCGGGTCCCGCGCAGGCGGTTCCGCCCGTCCTCGGCGACGATCTGCACGCGGAGATCCTCGAACAGCCCGTGCACGTAGGGGCGAAAGTGTCCCCGCGCCGCCGCGATCACCTCCGGCAGGATCTCGCACACCCGGACGCGTTCGACGGGGGGCGCATGCAGCAGCGCGGCGCCCGCCGTGAAACCGGGTCCCATGCCGAGAAAGAAGACCGATCGCGGCCCGGGATGGATCAGCAGCGGCAGGTGGGCCTGCCGCTCGTCGCCCGCGCGCCGGGAGGTGGTTCCCAGGGTATAGTGACGGTTCACCACCATCCGCAACTCGCCGGCCCGCCGCAGGACCGCAACCGTGGCGGCGGCGCCTTCGCGGACCTCGACCAGGGTCTCCACTCCGGCAGCGAACCGCACCGCCGGCAAGCGCTCGCCGGAGGGCAGCGCCGGCAGGAGCAGCAGGGCGCACGCCGGCACGGCCGCGTACGCGAGCCGTCGTCGTCCCGGCAGGCCGACGGCGACCCCGATCGCCGCCGCAAACTGTACCGCCGCGATCGCCCGGATGCCGTTCCACAGGCCCAGCAGGTCCAGCAGCACAAAGCCGGCGACCAGCGACCCGGTGATCGCCCCGGCGGTGTTCGCCGCGGAGAGATCGCCCACCGCGCGCCCGACGCTGCGGGCGGATGTCTCCGCGACCTTCATCAGCCAGGGGAACACCCCGCCCAGCGCAAGGGTGGGCGGGAGGATCACCCACGCGATCAGCGCGAAAACCGCCTTCGTGTATGCCGCCCAGTCCTCGTCGCCGCCGACCGACATGAGCCCGTGGGTAGCCGCGCCACACCCGTCGGGTGAGAGTGCGACGAGGAACGCGGAGGCCAGCAGCAGCCCGTACAGGACGGTCACGGGGGGCAATCGCGTCCGCGCCAGGCCGTGCGCCGCGCCGGCTCCGGCCGCGAGCGCGACCAGGAAAGTGACGAGAATGGCCGAGAACGAGTAGACCGAGTTGTCGAGCACCTGCGCGAACATCCGGGTCCACAGGACCTGGAGCGCCAGGGTCACGAACCCGGACTGGAAGGCGAGCCCCCGGACCCATGCGGGAGCGCCGGCGGGTGCCGCCGACGGAGGCGGGGGAGGATCCTCGGCAAGGGTCTTGCGCCCCTCGTCCAGCGGGGCCTCGCGCATCGACAACACGCACGCGGCGAGCGCCACCGCGGTCGTGAGCGCGACGGCCAGGGCATAGGACGTGCGAAACCCGAAGTGGATCGGAAGCAGGAAGCCCGCCGCGTACGCGCCGAGCCCACCGCCCAGGGTGTTCCAGGAGTAGAGCGAAGTCGCCACCCGCCCGAGCGTCGAGGCCTCCCTGGCCAGGTGGGCCGACATCATCGGCCAGGTACCGCCCAGGAAGAACGCCGGCGGGAACAGAATCGCGCCCGCGAGCAGCAACTTGACGACGAGGAACGCGGCGGGCCGGTCCTCGAGCGCGCTGGAGAGCGAGGCGTAAACCAGGGACCACGCGTCGGGGAGGAAGAGATACGCCAGCGCGGTCGCCGCGACGCCGGTCTCGAGCAGCGCGTAGGTCCGCAACGGCCGACGCGCGCGATCCGCGCCGCGGCCCCAGAACCGGGCCCCGGTCGCCAACCCGAGAAAGAACACGGCTACGGTCGCGGCCGTCGAATGGGCGGCGTTGCCGAACAGACGCCCCAGGTCACGGATCCAGAGCACTTCGTACACCAGCGCGGTGAACCCGGACGCGAAGAAGAGCAGGTAGACGCACCCGGGCCGGGGCAAAGGTGCCGGCACGGCGAGACTCCCTCCATCCGGCCCGATGTGCCCGGCAGCGGGCGTACGGGCGTCCAGGTCCCGCGTTTCGGGGACGCAGGTCAGAAGCCAACTGAACAGCGCCAGGCTCACGGCGGCCGGGATCAGCAGCCACGCCGATCGACCCTTCCTCAACCAGAGGTAGGGCAGCTAGCAGCCACAGATCTCCGCCCCGGCCGCGATCACGAACAGCCCCAGCGTTCTCACCTGCATGGATCCCCCCTACGGGTCGGCAATGCAATACCACCCTGACGATCAGTCTCTTGCGTCCGCACGTCGCAAGCGATCGAGGACTTCGGAATTCCCGCGCTCGGCCGCCTCCTGAGTCGCGGTCCGTCCGGACTTGTCTCGGGCGGTCGGGTCGGCGCCACCGCCGAGGAGCAGGGCGACCAGTTGTGCGGCCTGCCACTTCGAGGCCTTGGGGTGGCCGGCGGCGGCCATGAGCGGCGTGCGTCCGTCCGGGTCGGCGACGTTCGGGTCGGCGCCGCGCTCCAGCAACTCGCGGATCGGGTCCGGATCGCCCACACCGGCGGCGAGAAGCAGGACCGGGCGGCCCTGGGAATCCTTCGCGCAAGCGTCGACGCCAAGGGCGAGGAGGTGTTTCAGCATCAGTGGGCGATGGGTCTCGACGGCCCGCACGAGCGCGGCCTCCAGCCCGGATTTGGCTCCCGGCCCGGTCCAGCGCAGGACGTCGAGGATGTCCATCGCGTCGCGGTCGACGGCGAGGCAGAAGGCGTCGAGCCCGTCGCGCCCGCGCGCGGCCGGGTCGGCTCCGGCCTTGAGCAACGCCTGGAGCGCCTCGACGCGGCCCTCGGCCGCGGCCCGCAGGAGGGGCGAGCGGCCTTCGGCGTCCGGGACGTCGGTCGGCGTTCCTTTCTCGAGGAGGGACTTGACGACGGCCGCATGACCGGCCGCCACCGCCCAATGCAGCGCGCTATTGCCGTCGGCATTCACCCGCGCGCCGCTGAGCACCGCGGCCGACAGGCCCTTGACGTACGCGCCGTCGCCTTCGCGGCAGGCCTGGATCAGGCGGGCGAGGTCGACCTGGGCGGCTGCGCCTTTCCAGGCCTCGACGTGAGCCACGAGCCCGCGGGCGGCGGCGACGTCCAACGGGGTGCTGCCGCGCCGATCGGCGACGGAGGGATCTGCACCGGCTTGCACGAGCGCAGCGGCCAGCGCTGCGTCCTCGCGCTCCACGGCGGCGTGCAGGGCGGTCCGGCCGTCGGGACCGCGCGCGCCCACGTTCGCCCCCGCCTTCAAGAGCGCCTCCGCCGCCTCGCGGTGCCCCCCGCGCGCCGCGACGAGGAACGGAGTCAGGCCGGCCGTCGCAATCGGGTCCGGCCGTGCTCCCGCGCTCAGCAGACCCTCGATCGCGGGCGTGTCGCCCAGCTCCGCCGCCAGGACGAGCGCCTTCTCCCACTCGCGCACCCGGTCCGCCACCGCCGGAGCGGGCGCCGACGTCGCGATCGCGTTCACCGCCGGCGGAGCCGCCTCCCCGCACCCAGAGAGGACCAGGATCGCCAGGAACAGAATGCGCCGGTCCATGACCGCACCTCCGATCCATCGTGAGCCCGAGACTGGGGTCCCGTCCAGACCAAGTCGGGTTCCGCCGAGGCGCGCCGACCGCAGGGCGAGGCGCCCCGGAAATGCAACGCAATCGAAAACACCGGAGTCGAGGCGCAGCGAAGCCCCGCGCCAGGACCGGACACTAACTTAACCTAGCACGCCCCGCCCTGCGGCACGAGTGACTCCTTGCTCCACCGGTCGGCCTGACCCGGAAGCGGAGGATAGCGATCCCGCGAATCCGCGGCGGATGACCCGGCACCTCGGCGTTCTGCTTGCGGAAGACACCACCGGCTCCGCGCATCCGCGAATGCCGAGGGTACCGGCGCGCTCGCCCGGCTCGGCCCGCTGGCCCGGCCCGGCACGAGGACGATCGCCGTCAGGACTTCGGGGTCCGAATCGGCGCGGCGCGGCGCCGCTCGCCGACCCGCGCGGCGATCCTTCGGCGGCCTCATTCCCCGCTCTGGGGAGTCCCGCGCGCGAGGTCCTGGGTCCAGTAGAACCGCACCTTGCCGACGCCGATCTGGTTGTACCACTCGTCGAGCAGGTTGCGATGGTGCTCCGAGCTGCCGTACCAGCCGGCGAAGGCGGCGTGCGAGTCGGCCGGACCGAACGCGATGTTCTCGCCGCTGATCGGCCCGTCGTACCCCTCGAGCGCAACGCGCGAGCCCAGTTGGCGGCGCTCGGGATCGTCCTCCTCGTGCGCGAGCTTCTGGTGCGCGGCCATCCAGGAGGAGTGCTTGCGCGCGGCCCGACCGAGGGCGTCGTGGGCTTCGAGCACCGTCCGCCCCATCATCTCGCGATAGTCGTTCGTGAGCTCGATCACCTTGAGCTCCTCGGGCCGCATCTCGCCTTTGTACGCGGCCGCGTTCCAGGCGCGCGCGCGCCGGTTCCACACCAGGGTCTCGCGCTCCCGCGGGTCGGTCGAGAACCCGCCGAGATCGACCGGACCCTCGGTCGCCTCGAGCGCCATGGTCAGCTCGATTTCGTCGAGGGCGTTGCCGCCCATCTGCTCGGCCACCGCCTGGTCGGCCTCGCGCAACTCTTCTACCGCCGCGCGCAGGGACGAATCGAGACGCAAGACGTGCTCGCCGCGCTTGCGCCAGAACTCACGAACGGCGGCGACCCGCCGGTCGACCTCGGGCTGGTCGCGGCCGCCGTGGTCTCCCCGCGCCAGATCGTACGTGTAGGTGGCGGAGTCGTAGATGCGCGCCAGCGCCGCCCGCCGGCGCCCGTCGAGCTCGGCCTTGAGGCGCTTCATCTCCTCGAAGGGGGCGAAGTCGGGCCGGGCGCGGAACCGCTCGAGCAGCGCAGCGCGGCGGCGGACCAGCGCGGCGCGCGCTTCCTTCTGCACCCGGTCGCGCAGGTCGAGCGCGAGGGCCGGATCGTCGAGGAGTCCCTTCAGGACGGCGAGCGCGGCCGTCACGTCCCGGCGGTCCTCCCCCGCCAGCCGAAGGACCAGGACCCGCGCCTGCTCCTCCGCGACCGCCTCCCGCTCGAGCCGCGCCCGCTCCGCGGCTGCCAACCGCGCGGCCTCCGCGCGCCGCTCGCGCTCCTCGGCCCCGGCCTGCAGGGCCCGAGCCTCGGCGGCTGCGGCTTCCCGGGCGGCGTCCCGCACCGGTCGCGCCGGACCGGCCTCGGGCGCGTTCGCCGCCGGCGGGGCGGACAGTTCCACGCGCACGATCCTCGGGTCCCGCCGGGCGCGCACCACGCACCAGACCGCGACCACTACCCCCAGGACGCAGCCGATCCCCAGGAAGAGCGCGACCCACGCGCGCGACTCCCAGCGGGATCCGCCGTCTTGGAGCCGGAGCAGCGCCCGGACCGTTCCTTCGCGCACGTGACCGGCGCTCACGAGCAGATCCAGGGCGCTCACGCCATCGCGTCGCGCCCGGGCGCGGAGCTCCTCGAGCAGGGCGGGATCGACCATACCGCGCTCGGCAAGCCGCCGCAGGACGGCCTCCTGGTGTTCTCGCGCGATCGTCATCCCCGCGAGGATACCTCGGTTGCAGAGTCCGATCAACCGCGGGCTGCGGGCCTGCGGGCCTGCTCCCCGACGACCGGGATTTTCTCCGAAGACGTTTTCGCGGCGGGAGCGTCGCCCGAACGCCCGTCGGACGCGCCCCCTCACCTGAGTCTCGACTTCGCGACCCCCGCCGGGAGCCGCGCCCAGGATCACTTCCGCTGCGAAGTCTCCTGGGTGTAGGGGTTGGTCCCTCAGGTCGAGCCGTCGTTCATGCCGAGCATGTGGCCGAGCCCGCAGAACATCTTCCATCCGATGTCGGACATTCCGCCGACGATCCGCGCGGCTTCCTTGGAGTCGAGGGGCTCGATTCCGGGCAGGTCGAATGAGCTGGTCATGGTGGTCTCCTCTTTTCTCCTCCGGTTCGGTTCCTGTCAACGTCACGAGGGGGGTGTTAGCACGGCCCATGCCATCGCCGGCCGCGAGCGACTTCGCGCACAAGTTCCGCACCCACAATTGGTTGCCCGACGCGCACCATGCCGGGCCACCGCACAGCGATTGGACGGCGAGCGGGTGAACTGTTCGGCAGTTGGACGCCGGCCGGGAAACGGTGGCGCGGCCACTCGGACCGGCGGCACGGCAGGCCGGTGTGGGCCGAAGCGATCGAACGGATCGCGGCCCCGGACGGCCGCGTGGCCGCGTGGCCGCGTTGCGCGCGTCGGCCGCTTGCACGCGCGGCCCCGGCCCGCGTAGAATGCGCCGGCTCTTCCCGGAGGATGACCATGCCAACGAAGATCGTCACCGATTTCCTGGAGTCCGGAGCCGGACGTCCGTTCCGCTCCATGGGGAATGACGCGCCCGACATCCTCGAGGCGTTCCTCCAGGCGGCCGAGCGGCCGGCCGAGCAGCTCGACATGGCCGCGATCGACCGCGCCCTGCTCTCGGTGATCCCGCGCCTCAAGAAGGTCCGCCTCGCCGACACCCCCGATCTCCTCTCGGCCTTTATGACGTTTGCCGGCACGCAGGGCCTGAAGGACGCCGCCGACCTCGCCCATCGGGCGGCGGACCGGGGCCGCCAGTTGGCCCAGGATGACGAGCAGCAGCGCCAGCCGGTCCGCGTCGAATCCCCGGCTGCGGGCCGCAACGACCCGTGCCCGTGCGGCAGCGGGAAAAAGTACAAGAAGTGCTGCGGGACATGAACCGCCGCGGAGGCGATCGTCCGGCAGCGACCGCCGGCCCGGTTCTACGGTCCGTGAGATTCTTCGTGCCAAGCGAAGATTCTTGGTCGCAAATCCGACGATGTTGCCTCGCCGCGCTCTATCACGGGTTGGGACTTGGGGTTTGGGATTTGGGATTTGCGCGGACAGCCGCACCGCGCCCGCTCCGCTCGGAGCGCCCGGTCGTTTCCCGGGCTTCGCGATTCCGCGGGCTTCGCATAGAATCGACGCGCGGGGATTCCGGGGCGTGAGGGCGGGCGCGTGGCGATCATCCACCAGACCGGCGGCGGAGGCGGCGAGGGCCTGACGGCTGGCTCGCGCGCGCTCGAGCTCTTCACCGACCGCGAGGAGCCGATCCTGCGCTTCCTCGCCGCGCTCAACGACGACCCACCGCCGGGGAAGGTCCTCTTCTTCACGGGCGACGGCGGCAACGGCAAGTCGCTCCTGCTCCGCTGCCTCGGCCGGCACTACTGCCGGCGCCTGCACGATCCCGAGAACTGGGCCTGGGTCAGGTCCCGTCCCGCCGAGGAGGCGCTCGCCCAGGTGCGCGAGGCGGAGGACGCCGACGCGGTGCCGTGGGCGTTGCTCGACTTCGGGATGCAGCCGCGCGGCGACGACCGGCCGCAGGAGGGCTTCGCCGGCCTGCTCATGCTCAACCGCATGCTCACCGCACACGGCCTGCGCTTCCCGGTCTTCGAGTTCTCGTGCGTCTGGTACCTCTACAAGACCGACCGGTTGACCGACGAGAAGCTGCGCGAGCTGTTTCCCTCCGAGGTGATGGACTTCATCACGGAGATCGCGGGCACGATCAGCCAGACTTCCTGGGCCTATCTGGCCAATTCGATCCTGCGCATCTTCGACTCGCAGATGAGCGCGCACGTCACGCTCTACCAGTACACCCGGGGGCTGAAGGCGGCGCAGATCGAGGCGATCCAGCGGATGGACCCGGAGGGGGAGCTGATCGATCAATTGCCGCGGCTGTGGGCGGAGGATCTGAACGCCGCGATGGCGCTCGCGGACGCGCCGGACCGCGTGGTGCTCTTCTTCGACACCCACGAGGCGTTCTGGGGCAGCGAGCGCGGGCTTTCGGAGGACCTCTACTTCCAGTACGACGAGTGGCTGCGCAGCCTGCTGGCACACCTCGAGCTCGCGAACGGGATCGTGGCGGTGCTCGCGGGGCGGGAGCGGCCGCGGTGGAGCCAGGCGACGCTCTACCCGATCCCCGACGACTGCCTCGAGGCGATTGCGGTGGGCCACTTCGCCGAGCGGGACGCCCAGCGCTATCTTACGCGGGCCGGGGTGAGGGACGCGGCGCTCCGGCGCACGCTGATCGCTCGTGCGCGGGTGCGCCGCAACGAGGTGCATCCCTTCTTCCTCGGTCTGTGCGCCGACCTGGTCGAGACCGCCGCCGCACGCGGCACCATGCTCGGCTCCGCGGACTTTCCGCGCGTGGCGAATCAGCAGGACCGCGGGCGGGCGCTGGTGCAACGGCTGCTGCGCTACGTCGACCAGGAAGTCTCGGTGGCGGTGCGCGCGCTGTGCGCCTGCCGCAGCTTCGACCGCGAGATCTACTTCCGGCTCGGCCAGGCGGTGGGCTTCACCGCCACCGAAGGATCGTTCGGGGTGCTGTGCCGATTCTCGTTCGTCTGGGAGGCGCACCGACGCGGCGAGGGCTGGTACCGGATCCACGACCTCCTGCGGCGGCTGGTGCGCGAGGAGAACGACCCGATCGCGCGCCGGGCGGACGGTGTGCTGGAGGCGCTGTACCAGGCGCGCGCGCATGCCGGGGACGCGGGCGCGGTCGCCGAAGCGGCCTATCACGCGAATCAGCTGGAGCCGGCGCGCGGGGTGGAACGCTGGGTCTCCGGGTTCGAAGACGCCCTCGCACGTCGCGACTACGACGTGTGCCGGGCGCTGATCGAGGTCTGGACCGATCTGCGCATCGACAGCGACTTCGCCCGCGGACGCGTGCTCGACGCGCAGGGGGACTACTTCGCGGCGACGGCGGAGCCTGAGGAGGCGGAGGAGAGTTTCCAGGGGGCGATCGCGGAGTTCGACCAGACGCTGGCGGCGGCGCCCGGGGACGTGGCGGCGCTGCTGAATCGCGGCAATTCGCTGCTCGGGCTGGGCGACCTGCAGGCGTCGCATACGCAGGACGACGCGGCGCGGGCGAGCTATGCCGCGGCGATCGCGTCTTTCGAAAAAGCGCTCGAGCTCACGCCGGACGACCCGGCGGCGCACAACAACCTGGGGAACGGCTGGCAGAGGCTGGGGCGACTGCAGGCGGCGCGCGAGCAGGCGGCCGAAGCCCTGGAGAGCTGCGGCAGGGCGGAGTGGGGGTACAGGGCGGCGGAGCGCCGCGCCCCGCATGACCCCGCGGTGCGCGACAATCTGGGGAGCGCGCTCCTGGGGACGGGCGAGGCGCTCGCATCGCTCGGGCGGCACGAGGAGGCGCTGGCGGCTTACCGGCGGGCGATCGAGGCCTACGGGGAAGGTACTTCGGGGCACGCCCAAGGGAATGCGCTCTCGCGGCAGGGGGACCTGCAGGAACGGATGGGCCGGTACGACGACGCGGCCGAGAGCTACCGCGCGGCGATCGAAGCCTTCGAATCGGCGCTGAAGCGCATGCCGGGCGACCTCGCCGCCCGCAACAACCTCGGCAACGCCCTCCAGGGCCTGGCGGAGATGCAGGCGTCGATCGGGCGGACCGGCGAAGCGTGCGCGAGCTACGCGCGCGCGATCGAGGCCTACGCCGAGACCCTGCGGCGCGCGCCCGAGTATGCCGCGGCGTATCCCAATCAGGGGCTGGCGCTACACGGGCTCGCGAAGCTGCTCGCCGACGGCGGGGACGCCGCGGCCGCGGTCGAGACCTACGGCAAGGCGGCGGCGGCATGTCAGGAAGCGCTCTACCGCGCCCCGAACGACTTCGTCGCGCTGCACGGAAAGGGCCGCGCGCTCCACGCCCAGGCCGACCTGCAGGTCGCACTCCACCATCCCGAGGCAGCCGTGCGCGGGCTCAAGAAGGCGGTCGCAGCCTACGACAAGGCGATTCGGCGCGCCCCGGTGCACCCGGCCGCGAACCGCGCCAAGGGGGACGCCCTGCAGACGGTAGCGGAGTTGCTGCTGCAGGCGGGCAAGCCGCAGGACGCGCGCCGCTGCTGGTCGCGCGCCGTGGCGGCCTACGGACGGGCGTTACGCGGGGCGCCCGACGACCTCGGGCTCTGGGGGGCGAAGGCGAACGCGATCGAGGACCTGGCGGACCTCTTCACCTCGCTCGGCCGGGCCAAGGACTCGCTCGCGCACCGTCGTCGCGCGGCCCACGCCTATGCGGAGGGAGTGAAGCGCGCGCCGCGCGATCCCGGGCTCCTCTCCTGCCGCGGCTCGGCCCTGGCCAGGGCCGGCGAGACCCTCGACGCCCTCCAGCGGGACGCGGAGGCGGAAAAGATGTTCGAGCAGGCGAATTCGGCGTTCGACGCGGCCCTGGCGGCCGGCCCGGAGACCGACGCGCTGCGCAACCGGCGCGGATTCGTCCTGGTGGGCCTCGCCCACGTCCAGGCCGAACTCGGACGCCACGACCAGGCCGCCGACACGCTCGCCCGCGCCGTCGCGGAGTTCACCCGCTCGCTCGAGTTGGACCCGGAAAAGGAACCGATCCGCGAGTTGCGCGACCAGCTCGCGGCGACGCTGGGGGAGTGACGAATCGGCGCGGCTGCCCGCGCGAAGGCCCAAGGCCCATGTCCCGATGATCTCCCATGAAAAACCCAGCCCCCAACGCCGAGTGCCGCGCCCACTCCGAGGAATCGTCGCGCGCGACGGAGAATGAGCAGCCTCGCTATGCGCGGCCGGCACCACTTTCCCGAAAAAGTGCTCGGGGGCGGTGAATACGCCGGCATCGTGCTGTCCACCGCGGTCCGTCCACGTTGAGTTCACGGTCCGACGCCCCGACCCACCCAACAACGCAGCACCCTTGCAATCAGTGACACCCGGCGACTACGATGCCGTCATGACGAGACGCGACTTCCCCCCCACGATGAAGACCATTCGTGAGGCCGCCCGAGAGATCGGAACGAAATTCCGACTCCAGCGCGTGATCCTCTTCGGATCGAGAGCCCGCGGGGTTGCACGAAGGGACAGCGATGTCGATCTCCTGGTCATTGCGGAGACGCGGAGGCCCTTGGATCTGGCAGGGCGGATTCTCTGGCACCTCGGGGGTCGCTTCCCCAAGGACGTTCTGGTGAGGACCCCACGCGAGATCGAACGCGCCGTCCGGCAACAGGAGCCCTTCTTGACGGAGATCCTGCGAGAGGGAAGGGTTCTGTATGCGACCCGGCGTACGCGCATGGGTTAGGAAGGCCGAGGCCGACTATCGGGTGGCGACGCGAGAGAGCCGTGTCCGAGTCTCGCCCTCGCATGACGCAGTGTGCTTTCACGCTCAGCAGTGCGTCGAAAAATACTTCAAGGCAGTACTGCTGGAAGCAGCGATCCGAGTACCCCGCACACATGACCTCGCGCTGCTCTGGTCGCTCCTGCCCGCAGGGACGCCGATCACGCAGCGACCCATCCCAACCCTCGGGCACCTCACGGTGGCCGCAGTCGAGTATCGATACCCCGGGCGAGCGGCGCGCAGAACCGACGCGCGTCGAGCCGTGCGAATCATGGCGGCGGTCCGCCGATTGTGTCGCCAGTACCTGGCACTCGCGACACCATGAGATCGCGTGGCAGGAAGGACTTGGCGGAACTCCCCTCATGTGGAGCATTTTAGGTGGGCGACAGGCACGGCGGAAGCGCGCCCAGGCCGGACCTGCTTTGGTTCCTGGCGGATCGCCTCTCCGGCAGCACACTCCTGGGTGCGGAGGAAGCCGGACCCCTCGGAGGGCTTCCGCACCCGATTCGCACGTGCGTCATCCAATCCCTGGCCAAGCTTGCACCCGAGTCCGTCCAGATCGAGACGGAGTCAATCAACCTCGCGTACTCCCCGCGGGTGTTCCAGCGGATCGCGCAATGCCGATACACCGACCCCGGATTTGGTGAGACCCTCCGCGATCGGGATTCGATCCACACTCCGCTCTACTCATCCGTCGACGCGTACTGCGACCATCACCGTCTCATGCCCCCGGAGAACGGGTCGGATGAGCACTACGCCGAGCGCATGTTTCTCAACGAGGTCTTCCTGCCCGTCTTCGGCCTGGTAGGTCTGAAACGGCTCCATCCGCAAGTGGAGTTCAGGAAGCCCGGAGATGGAACCGGTAGAGTGGATTTCGTCTTGGTGGGCGGCAAGCACCGATATGCCATCGAGATCGAGGGGCAGACCTATCACTCGGGTGCGCAGCGATTCGACGACGAGAAGGCACGGCAACGCGCGCTCTTGGCCGCGGACATGGTTTACCTCCCCTACAGTTTTGAGGACCTGAGATCGGGTCGGGCACTCGAATCGCTCAGAACCCTGGTCGGTCAAGACGGGCTGCTCGACAAGGTCGTCGCAGCTCGATTCGCGGCACCCACTGGCGATCGAATGCTGGCAGCTCTCTTCGGTACATTTCTGAGCCGGTTCTGGGACGCTCAGAGGCTTGCACTGGCCGCACTCCGCACGGCGACCGCCGCCGGCCGGGCGGAGATCACCGTCATCGAGCGTGCGCCCTCGATTCCCGTCCTCGCCTTGGCCTTTCTGGATATCGTCCCGCTCGTTGGACATGTCGCCGATCTATATGGTCTGCAGGTTGCGCTGCCACAAGTGATCTTCAAGGTCGTCGATCCTTTGGATAGACGCGTGTGCGAAGTGATCTTGGGACACGCTGCAAGCCTGGCCGACGGGGAGTCAAGGGTCGATGTCGGGATCGTCCACGAGTCGGGAACGGGTCCCTTCGACCTGGTATCGGATCTCGATGAGCAGAGCGGTCCCAATTCACGGGGAGCCTCGAGTTGGCACGATCTGGAGGCGCGGGCACATGACTTCGAGCGAAGCCTTCGGCCTGCGGGCGTAGCGGGGCTCTTGCCTGTGTGCTGGGAGAGACCAGCCCTCGACTATTTTGCTCGTCGATTCTTTTCGATTCCGGAGATCAAGCCGGAACAACTGACTTTGATCCAGCGGCTTCTGGCAGGAAAGCCGACCATCGGCATCCTTCCGACCGGTTACGGAAAGTCGCTGGTCTTTCAACTCGCCGCGATGCTCGCCCAGCGCACTCTTCTGGTCATCAGCCCCCTCACATCCCTGATCCGAGATCAGGTCCACGGACTACGGCGCCTTGGATTGCGAGCGGTGGAGGCCCTGGTAGGGTCCGACTCTGCTGTGCAGAAGAGTGAGAAGCTCGATCGTCTCCGGACTCGACGACTTCGGCTACTGTATGTGTCCCCGGAACGGCTCCTGATCCGTTCGTTCTACGATGAACTACGGGCCAATATCGCGAGGGAACAACTTGGTGCGCTGGTCATCGATGAAGTCCACTGCGTTTCCGAGTGGGGCCATGACTTCCGTCCAGCCTATCTCCAGATTCCACGCCTGCGCCAAGAACTTTCAGCGGTCGCAGGATTCGAAATCCCAATCATCGGGCTGACCGCGACAGCTTCCCTGGCGGTCCGCGAGGACATTCTCCGGACTCTGGAGCTCCCTACCGACAGCGTGGTTCAATTGGCCAGCGCCGATCGACCGAACCTGAGCATCTCGGTTCACCCGGTCCTGCGGGGCATGACGAAGGCCGAGGTGGTGGGGGAATTGGTACGACGACATATTCCCAAGATCCTCGGGTCGCCTCATGACGTGTGGAGATCGGACGACGCCGTGCACGGCTTCCGATCCGCCGGCGTCATTTTCGCCATGTTCGCCAATCCCCACGGTCGGACTACGCTCCCAGAAGGAACGGAGGAGATCGCCGCTCGATTGCGCGACTACCTCCACGTCGAGAGGGACTTGGTCCGCACTCACGCGAGCACGGAGGCCACCGTCTGTCCGAATTGCGAATCCCATCGGTATTTTTATCAGCAATCGAAGGGGAAACAAGTCCCTCGTCCCAAGACGCACCCGTGTCGGTTCCACTGCGAAGACTGTGGCGCCGAATTCGACGCCCCTGTGCAGGAGGAGCCGGACTGGATCCAGGCGATTCAAGAACGGCAAGATGGTTTCAAGGACGATGCGTTCCCCATTCTGGTCGCAACCAAGGGGTATGGCATGGGGGTAGACAAGGGGAACATCCGGTTCGTCGTGCACCACTCGTTCTCGAGCGGACTGGAGGGCTACTACCAGGAGGCGGGTCGAGCTGGGCGCGACGGAAGGCACGCGCACGTCGCACTTGTCCATGCTCCACCGACAGACGAGTGTTGGGCAGGTCACCTCGCAAGTCGCGAGGATCCCCCGTGCATCTCCGTGGCGGAGAATTTCCAGTTTGATAGGTGTCCATTCGGATTGGAGTTACTCTGCGATTACGGTAGGCAAATGCGTTTTGTGAAGGAAGCATACCCGGGTGTTGATCAGGATGCGGCCCGTGTCGGCGAGGTCTACCAACGATTGGTTCGAGATCCCCACCTGCACGAATCACGAGCCGCCGATGAGAGGCCCGAGGGCCTCCAATTGCCTCTCTATCGGTTGCAGCAACTGGGCCTCGTGCAGACCTTCACCGTCACGTATCAAGGGCACCATGACATCCGATACCACCTCGAATTCGACCGGAATTGGTCCGCACAAGAACTCGTCGAGCGTGTGGAGAAGCAACTCGCATCGTTGGCCCCAGAACTTGGTCTCGCGGTGATCCGCAAGCGGGTTGCCCTCCTCGAGTCGCTCACCGGAGACCTCGGCACGGCAGGGAGAGGGGGAGATCCGCCTGCAGAATTGCCGCTGATTCTCGAAGCCGCGAGGTGCCTTCTCAGGGTAATCTACGTGAAGATCAGGGGGATGCGGACCGAGATGCTCCATGCCGAGCTCGTATTTGCACGAAATGACGCCAACGAGCCGCCCGTGTGTCGCAGGGTCGCCATTCTCAAACGGTTCAACGTGGCGGCCCACACGCCAGATGATCTGTACCGATGCGAGTTCTGCGACGTCTGCGTGCCCGATCTTCACTTCGAATCCGGTCGGCGGGCCAAGGTTCCTGTCGCAAACGCGGAACTGGATTACCTGGTGCGACTCATTCCCGACCTGATGAAATCGTTCGATGCTGGCCGCCTTGCGAGTGTCGCCGGTGAACTGATCCAGCGCAAGGCGACCATAGGCCCCTTGGCTCAGGTGACCGCGCAGTTGGAGGTGGACCCGGGGAACCTCGCCGCCCTATACATGGCGGGCACGCTGTCCCGATCCCGTCAGGGAAGCGGCCGAACTGCACTGAGCTACTTCCGATCTGGGTATGAAGAGGCAGAGCGAAGAAGCAGCACGACGGAGACTCTGCGCGCCTTCTATTCGGAGGCCGCGCAGATCGACCCACAGGAAGCCTTTCGCTGGGTAGCAAAGCGAGGCGGTGCCTTCGACGATCCTTCCGGCCACGAGTGGCTGTTCGATGAGGCGAGCCGTAGTCTGGGAGGGCAATCCCAGGAGTCCCGTGCGATGCAGTTTCACAGACATGTTCGGAAACTCGGAGCCGTTGAGGATCGCCTGTCGGCCGATATTCTCCCCTGGGTGGCCAGACTGAAGCAACTCCATTGTGACGTCATAGGTGAATCGAGGAACAAGGCGAGGGAGTCCGATGGCGAATCAACTGACTGACCTCGATGAACTCACTCGCGAGCTGGATAGCCTGCGCGCGCGCATCGATCGGTCCGCACAGGGACTCGCTGATCTAGCGTCGATTCCCTTGCAGTTCCAAGAGTTGAGAGGGGAGTACCTCAAGGTCCTGGCCCTGGTGCAAACTGCTCGAAGGGCCATCACGGAATTCGAGGGCGTCAGGTCGGCGGCACGCCTAGCCGCCGAAGAGCAGTGTAAGGAGGCCCAGAAGGCGCAAGCAGATCGCAGGCGTGCGATCGCCGAGATGTCCATGGAGGTGAAGGGGGTTGCCGCAGAGCACGACCGCCTCTTGCACGCCGAACTACAACGAATGGAGAACCGGGATGCGACCGCACGGAGCGCCGCCCAGAAATGGGCCAAGAGCGTGGAGAGCGAGATCGAGGCCTCTCTACGGCGCGGCGAGAATGCCCGGGAGGAGCATTTGGCCATGACCCGCAAGATGGAAGCGGCCCTCAGAGAATTCATCGACGGAAAGATGCGGGTATTCGGGCTGCTCTTTATCGCGGCAAACGTCCTGGCGATGATTGCCCTTGCCGCGAGCCTGGCCGCTCTCTTTCGGTAACCGACCGTGAGCGCCGCCAGCCACATGGCGACCTCGCTCTCGGCTGCACTGGAGTCGTGCCGGCGAACGGACGGGTCCCGCAACCGGAACCGGGCTCGATCCCGATGCTCGATCCTGCGACCTACCGCGTCGTCTCCACCCCGTCGGGCTTCGTCACCACTTTGGCCTTTTCCCCGACCACCTCGACGTTGGTGCACAGGGTGAAGGTCAGGCCGGTCGGGCCCTTGTAGGTGAGGCCCACGTAAAAGGCCTCGTACCCCTCGGCGGGGACCGGGAGCGCGGCCACGAAGCGACCGTCCTCCGTCGCGCTCAGCGGGGTCGCGGCCCACTTCGAACCGCGGAAGTCGCGCGTCGCCGCAGTAGCGCGCCAAAGCTCGGCCTTTTCCGGGGGATCCGCCGCGGTCACGGAGAGCTTCGCCTCGCCCGCCCCCCGTTCCGTCTTCCAGTCGAACCGCGGCCGCGTGCCGCCGGCGACGACCGACTGATAGAAGGCCGCAACTACCTGGAGGGCGTCCACACTGAGGCCATGCCCCGCGTTCGCCACGTAGTGGATGTGCTTCTCCCCTTCGAGCTCGGGGTAGTAGAGCCGCACCGCATCCACCGGCCAGTACCGGTCGTTGGTCCCGAGCACGATCAGCTTGGGCATGGTCAGCCGCTTGCGATAGCTGTAGGGATCGACGATCTCGAGCAACCGGCGGCCGCGCGGCGTCTCCGCGAGCGACGGCAGGTCGATGCGGGTGTATTCGTCGATCTCGTCGGAGTAGCTGCCGAACGTCTCGAGCTGGAGCTTCATCTGCGCGCCCAGGTTGAGGGTGTCGATCACCATCGGGGCGATCGCGATCACCCGGGGATCGACCGCGGCGGCGAGCCAGGTGGTCCAGCCGCGCTTGGAGCCGCCGGTGATGGCGAATCGGTTCGGGCTGACGCCGAAGCGGTCCAGGAGGACGGCCTGGATCGCGTCCATGGCGCGGACGGCGCTCTTGGTCATGGGCAGGAGCAGGGGCCAGGTCTCGTCGCCGGTTGCGAAATACCTCACGAAGGTGTGCGCGATCAGCGCATCCTCCTTGAGGTCGCCGAACAGGGGCTGGTTGGGCACCTGGGAGAGGACCGCGATCACCGAGCCGGTGCGCTGCGCCACCTGCCCGAGGACCATCGCCTCGGCGGAGACCTTCGGCGGATCGTTCCGGTTGCGGCCGCCGGAAATGACGAGCATCGCGTGGTCGGGGTAGTCGAGCTTCGTGGGGCGAAGCACTTGCAACCAGTGTTTCCAGACGATCCCCTGCCAGGTCTGCGAGGTGAGCTCGAGCGTGAGCACGGTGCCGACGCCGGGGATCTCCTGGGTCGCCTCGAGCCGCCAGACGTAGGATGCGTCGGGCGCCTTGACATAGTCGTCGAGATCCGCACGGGCGTGGACCGCGAGGAGGATCAGAAGAAGGCCGGGGCCGCAGAGGGTGCGAAGCGCGCGGAACGCCATGGTACGGTCCTTTCGCGAAAACTGCCGAGCCGTTTCAAGAAACCCCCAACTCGGCGGAACCGGCTCGCTCGGACGCCCGTGGCTCGGAGGGGGTTGCCGATGCAGTCATGTCTACGGAGGCGAAGTCGGCATGATCCGCACGTATTCCTGTTCGCGGCCGGCGTCGACCGGCACCAGCACGAGGTCGTCGGTCATTTCGTCCTTGCGGATGACCTTGCGGATCTTGGTGAGCCACCAACCCTTCTGCAGGTGGCCCTTGAGGCGGGCGAGACCTTGGACGTTCTCCGCGGGGGCTTCGCGGTTGGGGTACCACATGAAGCGGGAGAGCCAGCCTCCGGGCCTGGCGATTTCGGCGATCACGCCCTGGTCGGGGGAGAATCGAGCCTCAATCTGTTGCCGGCGCACCTTGGCCCAATCCGAGGAGCCCGGCCGGAGCTGGTCTTGGTTGAACTCATCGACCTTGCGCAGGAGGTCCGCTTTGGAGAGCACGGTGGCGCCGGGGGGCAGTCCGCCACCGCCGGCCTGGGCATAGTGGCGCAGCGGGTCCTCGAGCACGGCCAGGTCGGAGTCGCCGAGCTTGCGCGCCCATTCGAGCTTGGTGGTCTCGAAGTGCCTGGCCTGCAGCATCTTGGCGGCGACCCACCGATTGCGCTCTTCGAGCTCGCGCTGCTCACTCTCGTCCGCGGAGCAGCCCAGTATGTAGGAGAGGTACATCACCCGGTAGGAGTGCATCCACGACCAGTCGCCGCGCAGGTCCAGCTGTGCGGGGGCGTGCACGTAGAGGAGGGCGTCGGTCTTGTCCTTGACCGAGATCTGCGTGATCTTGAGCGGGTAGATGCACTCCTTGCTCGCGAAGGTGAAGCGCGTGGGGGTGACCTCGCCGAGATACGAGCCATCGGGATTGCGCTTCATCTGCCGGGAATCGATTTTCATCACGGTGAAGAACCACTGCTTCTTGACGTAGAAGCCGAGGGTGGCCTCGTCCCCGGAGTACGAGTACTGGTTCTGCTTGAGCCACTCGTAGAGCCCTTCGGCTTTCTCGGCGGTGATGATCTTGTAGTCGAGGGAGCCGACGACTCCCGCCTCGAGGACCTTGACGCCCAGGTCCCTTACTTCTGCCCCGCCTCGGTCCTCCACGCCGTTCGCGCCCAGTGCGGCGGCGGCCGACGGCCTGGGGATGAGGTCGATTTCGATCGGCTCGGGCAGCGGCAGCAGGATGGTGTAGATCGCGAGGTCCGTGAAGAAATCGCGGGGCATCTCGTCGAGCTTGGGTTGAGCCGGAGTGGGGATCACCATGCCGAAGTCGAGCGCGTTCCCCTCGAACCTGGGCTGGACGGTGAAGGCTTCGATGCCCTCGTCGGGCCGCCAGGTGATGAACGCCTTTTGGCCGGGCTGGTGGATGTCCTTCTCCTGGGCGGCGAAGTAGCAGCAGGCGGCGTCGCCGAAGCGGGGCGCAAGCGCGGCGAGCGCCACGAGGGCGACCAGCAGGGCGGCACGCAAGGAGGGGTGGGCGGGCATGGCGAGATCCTCGAAAAGGACGGGGAGAGCGTAGCGCGGTGGCCGGAGCGAGTCAACGGGATTGACCCCGTCGATCCGGGATGGCCCGGCAGCCGCCGCGCCGGGATTCGCTCCCCGCGATCGATTTCAGGGAGATCGACACGGAATTCGCTTGACATCCTCAGCCTGAGGGGCAATAATCTTGACTGACCAGTCAGTCAGATCCAGGTTGAGGCGATGGCCAATGATCCGACTTCCGGGAGCCGAGGGGAAGCGCGGCCCGATCTTCGAAGCCGCCCTCCGGGTCTTCGCCCGGAAAGGTTACCACGGCGCCACGGTCGACGACGTTGCCTCTGAAGCAAAGGTCGCAAAGGGAACGATTTATAACTATTTCAAGAGCAAGTCGGACCTCTTTACGCAACTCTACAACGAGGTCGAAGTCCCGCTCTGGGCGGGGCTCGAGCGGATCAAGGCGGAGATCCCCGAGCCGCTCGATCGGATCCGGATGTGTTTTCGCTTCTGGTGTGACACGTTCGCTGCCTTCGGGGAAGACGCCAAGGTCATGGTCGATATCTGGGCCAACAGCTGTTGCCAACCGGGCGAGCACGATGAAGTCCGGCGTTGCTACCTCGCGTCGTGCCAACGCGTGCTGCGCGAGGTCCGCCGGGACTTTGAAGCCCTGCGACTGGCAGGTCGGCTCCGCGCAGGGGGCTCGCCGGAGGTACTCGCGCGAGCGGTTTCGGCGTTGTTCGACGGACTGCTCCTGCAGTGCATCGTGGAAGGGGCACTGGATCAGTTGCCCAAACTCGGGCCTGCGTCACTGGAGATCATCCTGGCCGGTGCGGCTCCGTAGCATCGGTGTGCTTGGAGAAGAGTGACTGACCGGTCGGTCAGATTCGCGTACACGTAGGAAATAGACGATGATCGCCACCTTGGGCTGGAAGAACCTGGTGCACGACCGGGTGCGAGCCGCAACCGCGGTCGCCGGGGTGGTCGTCGCGGTGATGCTGTTGACTCTGCAGATCGGGCTGCTCGACGGGTCGAGCCGCAACGCCTCCGGGCCGATCGACCACTCTCCCGCGGACTTGTGGGTGGTGGCGCCGAACACGGGGACGTTCGACTTCGGCGAATCGATTCTCGAGCGCCGGCTCTATCAGGTTCTGCGCACCCCGGGTGTCGCGCGCGCCGAGCGCATGGTACTGGCCTTCGGCAAGTGGAGGTCCGGGGACGGCCGCCAGCAGAACGTGCTGGCGATCGGACTGGAGCCGGATGCCCGGCTCTCGGGGCCGTGGGGAATGGCCGCGGGCGACGCTCGTCCCTACCGCCGGGACGACGCGGTGGTGATCGACGAGCAGGAGAAGGTGCGCTTCGGGAGCGCCGGGCGGCCGCTGGCGCTCGGCGAGCGGATCGAGATCAACGCCGTCATGGCCGAGGTGGTGGGTTTCAGCCGGGGGGTGGGCACGTTCACGACGATCCCCTTCGTATTCACCGGGCTGCGCACGGCGTGGCGGATCTCGGAGTTCGGCCCGAACTACGTGAACTACGTGCTCGTGCGCGCGGCCGTGGGCGTCGCGCCGGAAGAGTTGGCGGAGCAGCTCCGCCGGATCCCGGACGTGCAGGTGCTGACCCGCGCGGAGTTCAGCGCGAGCACTCGCCGTTACTGGATCTTTGGCACCGGCCTCGGGCTCGGCATCGTTGTGACCGCGGTACTCGCGCTGGTGGTCGGCATCGTGATCGTCGGACAGACCATCTACACCATGACCGAAGAGAAGCGCCGGGAGTACGGCACGCTGCGCGCGCTCGGGTACGGAACGCGGGACCTGGTCCAGGCGGTGTTGGTCCAGGCAGGCGCGCTCGGTGCTTCGGGCTATGCGATCGGGCTGGCGATCTCGGTGCTGCTCGTGCGCTCGGTCACGCTCCGGGGGGTCGCGATCCATCTCTCGGTCGAGCTCGCGCTCGCGGTCCTGGGTCTGACTGCGCTCCTGGCCTCGGCCGCGTCGCTTTCGGCGATCGCGCGCCTGGCGCGGATGGAACCTGCGGAGGTATTCCGGACTTGAGGAGGATGCGGGCCGGTGCGACGATTCGCCCGACCCGCGGGCCCATTTCGACGACGGCCGGCTTCGTCGTCCGGCCGCCGGAGCGGCTGCGACCCCGAGGTGAGATCGATGCGGAGGAGAAGCGCGCGATGAACGATCTGGTGGTGCTCGAGCAGGTGGCGCGTTCGTACGGTGAGGGCGCCAACCGTGCGCAGGTGCTGCGCCCGACCGACCTGCGGGTGCGCGCCGGCGAGCTCGCCCTCGTCATGGGCCCATCGGGGAGCGGCAAGACCACGCTGCTCTCGATTCTCGGCCTGGTCCTCGCCCCGGACGAGGGGAGGCAGTTCCTCGCGGGCGAGGAGCTCACGGGAAAGTCGGAGGCCGCGCGGTCTGTGCTCCGGCGCCGGCACGTGGCCTTCGTGTTCCAGCAATTCAACCTGCTCGAGTCGCTCTCGGCTCTGGAGAACGTGATGATCGGGCTCGACCTGGGCGGGCTGCGCGGCCCGGCGGCGCGGCGGCGCGCGCTGGAGCTATTGGAGCGCCTGGGGATGGGGGCGCGGGCGCACGCGCTGCCTCGGGACCTATCCGGGGGCCAGAAGCAGCGGGTGGGAATCGCGCGCGCGCTGGCCCTGCCCGGGGGCCTAGTGCTGGCGGACGAGCCCACGGCCGCGCTCGACTCGACGAGCGGCGAGGCGGTGATGGGGATCCTCTCCGACCTCGCGCGGCGCGAGGGGCGGGCGGTGGTCACGGTCACCCATGACGCACGCTGGGCGGGCCACGCCGACCGCGTGCTTCACATCGCAGATGGACGCATCGAGCGGGAAGAGAGGAGGACCCATGTGGCCGTTGCAGGGTAGCCGTTGCGGCTGGAGCTGGGTGGCGGCGGCGGTGGCGGGCGCGACGATGACGGGCTGGTCGGTGCTCGACGCCGGGCGCCCTTCCGTCGGGCCCTCGCCGGGGCCCGCGCGCCTCGAGCCCTGGACCGGAGCCGACGGGAGGGGCGCGGTGGCGTGCGCTCCGGGGCTGACCGAGCCCGCGGGTCAGGTGGTGGAGCTGCGCGCGTCGCGCCCGGGACGGCTGACGGAGGTGCGGGTCGCGTCCGGCGCGGCGGTCACGGCGGGGGACGTGCTGGCGGTACTCGACCACGACGAGGTCGATGCGCGGGTGGCCCTGCGGGAAGCGGAGCTGGCCGGAGCGGAAGCGCGGCTGGCGTGGCTCGAAGCGGGTGCGCGGCGCGAGGAGGTGGATGCGGCGCGGGCCGCGCTCGCGGCCGCTGGGGCCGGGGAAGCGGAAGCCGGGGTGCGCGTGCGCGAGCTCGAGGCCGGGGCGCGCGCGGAGGAGGTGGAAGCGGCGCGCGCGCGGTTGGCGGAAGCCGATGCGCTGCGGCGGGACGCGGCGCGCACGGTGGAGCGGCGGCGCGGGCTGGTGCCTTCGGGGGCCATCGGAGCGGCGCAGGTGGACGAGGCGCAGACGGCGCTCGAGGCCGCGGAAGCGCGGGATCGGCTCGCTCGCGCGGACCTGGCGCTGCTCGAGGCGGGCGCGCGGCGAGAGCGGCGGGATGCGGCGCGGGAGGAGGCGCGCGCGGCCGGAGCGAGGCGGGACCAGGCCGCGGCCCAGCTCGCGCTGCTCGAAGCCGGGGCCCGGCCCGAGGAGATCGCCGAGGCGCGGGCGCGCCGGGACGCCGCGTGCGCGACGCTGGCGTCTGCCCGGGCGGAGCGGGAAGATTCTTTCGTGCGCGCGCCGCTCAGCGGCGTGGTGGTCTACCGCCACGCCCACCCGGGCGAGCAGGCCGGGCCGGCCGATCCGCGGCCCCTGCTCGAGGTGGCGGCGACGCGGCCGCTCCTGGTGCGCGCGGACGTGGACGAATTCGACGTGGCTCGCGTGCGCGCGGGGCAGGCCGCATGGGTCACGGCGCCGGCATTCGGCGACGCCCGCTTCCCCGGGCGGGTCGTGCTCGTGGAGCGGACGATGGGGCGGAAGAACTTCCGCACCGACCACGCCACCGAGCGCAAGGACGCCAAAGTGCTCGAGGTACTCGTCGCCCTCGACGAGCCGGCCTCGGAGCGGATCCCGCTCGGCATGCCGGTGCGGGTCTGGTTCGCGGAAGAGTGAATCCTCGACCACTCGGATGATCGACGAACGGCTGTACCGTCGCAAACGACCAGGAACCGGTCTCGCAGGCCAAGCGCAGCTGGAAACGCCCCGCCCGGCGCGCGAATCAGGGTGTCGCGCGCCCGTCGGCCGGCGGCCCGGCTGCGGACGCATCCAGGAGGCCGCGGGCGAATTCATGTGTCTCCGGTCTAGAACTCCGCATACGTCACCCGCACGACCTCGTCGAGCGTGGTGACCCCCTCGGCCGCGCGTCGCAGGGCGTCCTCGCGCAGGGTGATCATCCCCTCCTCGCGCGCCTTGGCGCGCAGCTCCATGGTGGAGGCCTTGGCCACGATCAGCCGGCGCAGACCCTCGGTGCAGCGCAGGAGCTCGAACACCCCGGTGCGGCCGCTGTACCCGTCGGGACACGCGGCGCACCCCTTACCCCGGTAAAAGGTCGCTCCGGCCGGCTCGCGTTCCTCGAAGCAGGTGCGCAGCAGCTCGGCCGCCGGCCGAAAAGGCTCCTTGCACTTCGCGCAGATCCGCCGGACCAGACGCTGCGACTGCACGCCGAGCAGCGAGGCCGTGATCAGGTACGGTTCGATCCCCATGTCGATCAGGCGGGCGATCGCCCCCGCGGCCGAATTGGTGTGGAGCGTGGTCAGCACGAGGTGCCCGGTCAGCGCGGCCTGGATCGCGATCTGCGCGGTTTCCACGTCGCGCACCTCCCCCACCAGGATGATGTTCGGATCCTGGCGCAGGATCGCCCGCAGCCCCGCGGCAAAGGTGAAATCGGGATGGTCGTACACCTGCCCCTGGTTCACCCCTTCGAGGTCCAGCTCGACCGGGTCCTCGAGCGTCACCAGGTTTTTCTGCGACGACTTCACGTGGTTGAGCGCCCCGTAGAGCGTGGTGGTCTTGCCGCTCCCGGTCGGGCCGGTCACCACCAGCAGGCCCTCCGGCTTGATGATGATCTGCAGGAAGGCCTCGCGGATGTCCGGCGGCATCCCCAGCGACTCGATGTCCGCCTTGGCGAGCGCGCGGTTGTGGATCCGCAGGACGATCTTCTCCCCCTGGATCGTGGGAAAAGTCGCCACCCGGAGGTCGATCTCGCGTCCGAGCACCTCCGCGCGGTAGTGGCCGTCCTGCGGCTTGCGCTTCTCGCTGATGTCCATGCAGCTGAGGATCTTGATCCGGTTGGTGAGCGCCCCCTGGAGCTCCTTGGGGAGCACCTTCTTCTCGTGCAGGATGCCGTCGATGCGGAAGCGCACGAGCAATTTGTCGCGCCGCGGCTCGACGTGAATGTCGCTCGCGAGCATGCGCACCGCCTCCTCGACCATCCCCGACACCAGCTTGGCCACCCCCTTCGCGTCCCCCTCGGCCGCCTCGGCCGCCTGCGCCCGCACCACCGTGCGCTGCTCCCGCACCTGCTGGGCCCAGGCGCTCAGCGCATGGCCCGCCCCGTAGTGCTTCTCGATCGCCGCCTCGACGTCCGCCTTCTTCGCCAGCATCGGCTCGATGTTGCAGTAGGTGAGGAATTCCATCTCCTCGATCGTCTGCAGATTCTCCACGTCCGCCATCGCGACCACCAACCGGCGGGTCTCCTCGAAGTGGATCACCGGGATCGCACACCACTGCAGCGCGCGCTCGCGCGGGAAGAGCCCCACCGCCTTCGCGTTCAGCTCGTAGCGGTTCAGGTCGATCCAGGGCACGTCGAGCTGCGCCCCGAGCGTCTCCATCACCGCGTCGGGATCGGCCATCCCCTGCTCGATCAGCACCTCCCCCAGCTTCTGCTTGGTCTGCTTCTGGATCTCCAGGGCCTTGCGCAGTTCCTCCTCCTTGATGATGCCGCGCTCGGCGCACATCTCGCCGAGCCGCTTGGTCCCGGGCCGCTTGCCGAAGTGCGACGCGCTCGGGCCCTCGAGGAACACGAGCGCGGCCGTGCCGATGCGGATCACGTCGCCGTCGGCGAGCAAGCAGTCCTGGACGCGCGCGCTGTTCACCCACGTCCCGTTGCGGCTGCCCAGGTCGCGCAGCTTCCAGCGCTCCCCGTCCCGCGAAATCTCGGCGTGCTTCTTCGAGACCTCGTGGTGCTTGAGAAAGACCGGGTTCCCCTCGTCCCGCCCGATCGTCGTCCGCCCGTCCCCCAGCGTCACCCGTCGCTCGAATCCCATCTCGGACACGTACAGGATCGCCATGCCCAGTGCTCCATTTCACAAGTGCCTATGGGATTGGCCGGACGCTTTTCGCACCGATTCTACGAAACCCCGCCCCCGGATTCCTCTTTCCCACGCGCTCCAGGCTTCTCTCGTTGCCCGACTGGGTACGATCCTGGGTGAAATCTCGCCGGCACCGTGCTATCCTGGCCCGGTTCCGGTTCGTCGCCCGTCCGACCCTGCAACCCGCGGACGACGCGACGGCAGCCGGACCCCGAGGCCTAGGAAGACTCCCATGGGCACCGCCTCCGAAGCGGACCGCTTCTTCGGCCAGCAGGCCCTCGAGCTGGACTTCGTCACCCCGGAGCAGCTGGAGGAATGCCTCGCGCTGCGGACGAAGTCGATCGCCGACGACGCCCCGATGGCGCTTGCGGACATTCTGGTGGAGCGCAAGCACTGCACCGACGTGCAAATCGAAGCGGTCCAGCTGCGCGTCCGCTTCATCGAGTTGCGCGACCAGGATCGCGCCTTCGGCAAGCAATGCGTGAAGCAGGGCTGGATCTCCCTGCAACAGCTCGACTCCGCCCTCGAGATCCAGCGCAAGATTTTCCTCAAGAAAAAGAAGATCCGCAGCCTGGGCGAGATCCTGGTCCAGAAGGGAATGCTCGCGCCCGAGATCCAGGAGAAGGTCGTCGCGATGTTCGGCTCGGGCGGCGCGAGCGCGATGCCCGCGGCGGCGACGCCCCCCGCGCCTTCCGCACCCGTCGGCGACCTCATACCCGCCGCGGTCCTCGACTCGATCCCCGACGAGCCGGACCAGGTTCCCGCACCCCCGCCGCCGGGCGGCGCTCCGCCGACCGGCGACCCGACCGAGATGCGCGCTCCCGCGCCGGGCACCCAGAAAGTCGCCCTGCCGGGACCTCGCGGCGCACCGCGCAAGGCTTGCCCCCTGTGCAAGACCCTTGTCCTCTCCGGCCTTTCGCTCTGCCCGACCTGCGGGGCCCCGTTCTGCCCGCAGTGCGGCGGCGCCTCCCCCGCGCGCTCGGCGGCGTGCGTCGGCTGCGGCCATGCCTTTGCGCCGGTCCTGGACCCGGTGATCCCGGGGTCGGTCCAGCTATGGCTTCAGCCCCCCTACGTCTACGTCCTGGGCGGCGCCCTGTGCGTCGCGGTCGCAGGACTGATCCTGGTCGTGGGCAATCCGCCCCCGCCGCCGCACCAGGACGACCCCTTCTACCAGGACATGCGCACCAGCAAAGATCCCAAGACGTCGGCGAACCGCGCGCCCAATGATCCGACGGCCAACCTCCCCGCGGCGACCGGCGACGACCGGGACTTCCAGCTGCCCGAATGCTACGACGGTACGCTGGTCGCCTCCGACGGCGGCGTACACACGGGCCGGATCCAGGAATACCGCGACAAGGTCCAGATCACCACCAAGTGGGGCAAGCATTGGTTCCTGCGCACCCGGATCAAGGAACTGCGGCAGGGGATCGATTCCGCTCCGGGCCCGTCGAACGACGCGCAGAAACCGCCGCAGCCCGGGAACACCGCCCCGCCGGCCAACACTCCTGCCCACGTCCAGAACCCCGCGAACACCCCCGGCACCGGCCCGGCCCCGGCGAACGGCACCGCCGTGGGCCCGACGCCGAAGGTCCCCAAGCCCGGACCCCAGCCGCCCGCGGGGGGCTTCGAGGCGGAGCCACCGGAGGAGCTGCCCGAAGAGCTGCCGGCGCTCCCCGAGTTGGACGACCTCAAGCTGGTGCAGCTGAAAGACGGACGCGAGATGTCGGGCCAGGTGACTCGCACCGGCGACATCTACGAGATCCGGGTCAAGATGGGCACGATGCGGGTCCCCGCCGCCGAGGTTGCCCAGGTGGTGACCAGCCCCGACCAGGAGTACGTCGACGCGGCGCGCGCGGTCGCGGAGCAGGGGGCGACCGGGCACTTCGAGTTCGCCCAGCGCCTGCGCGCGGAAGGCAAGGCCAAGTGGGCGCGGCGCGAGCTTCTGCTCGCGGTCCAGGCAGACCCCGGGCACGCGGGCGCGCAGCGTGCGCTCGGGCGATTCGAGTCGGGCGGTCGCTGGCGCCGCGCCGAAGGAATGGTCCGCTTCGCCCAGGTGCTCTTCGCTGCCGGGCGGATCGAGGAGGCCGGGGACGCGCTCGCCGCGCTGCTGCGGGCGGCCGAGGATCCGGCGACCCAGGATGCGCCGATCGCCCCGCGCGAGATCAAGTTCCAGGCCGCCGAACTCCTGCTCCGCTGCCAGCTCCGTACCCGCCGGATCGCCGAGGCGCGCCAGACCTGCACCCGCATGAACGACTGGGCGACCGGCAGCCAGCGCTCCCGGGTCAAGGTGCTCGAGAACGCCCTGCGCACCTGCTCGCCTGACGGCACCGTCGAGGTGCGCAGCGACGAGGTTGCCGTCGACATGCTCGACGACGCGGTCTCCGCACTCGCACTCCAGGCCGGCCCGCAGCCCCTCTGGGACGCCCGCGTGCTCGACATCGTGGTGCGGCGCGAGGCTTCCGCCGTGGTCGCCCGGGTCAAGGACCTGATGGAGCAGGGAGCCCGATGCGCCAGCGGCGACCCGGACGACGCGCTCCAGCGCTACGAGAACGCCGAGGCGATGTGCGACGACGCCAACGAGCTCTACCCGGGCTTCGCCAAGGGATACCAGCTCGAGTCCGTGCGCCAGCAGATCCCGCTCCTGTTCCGCAAGGCCGAACTCCACATCAAGAAGGCCAACGAGTGCTACCCGACCAAGTTCAAGTACGCCTACGACAAGACCACCAAGAGGATGACTCCCGATTCGGTGAAGGAGTTCATCGCCCACCAGCGCGAGTGGAACACGCAGACCGAGCGCTGCAAGGCGGTCGTCGACAAGTCGGTCCGCCTCGCCGGGCGCTACCCCGCGGAAATGCAGGAGCGCCTGGACACCCTGCGCGGGTACCAGCGCTACCTGAACGAAGAACTCCCCAAAATGCGCCGCGAGATCGAGGCTTTCCGTGCCGCGATCAAGTGAGGTCCGGGTGAACCAGACCGCGCCGAACGAGCCTGCCGCCGGCGCCGTCCCGCTCCGGCTCGCCCTCGCCGTCTGCGCGCTCCTCGTCGGGACCGCAGCCGCGTTCGGCGACGACGGCGCGACCCGGGTCAAAGAGCTGCTCGACGCGGGCCAGGCGGCCGAAGCGCGCAATGCCGCGCGCGCCCGGGTCGAACGGGCACCCGACGAAACGATCTGCTGGCGCTGGCTC
>Ga0209514_10001253_pt1 | contig 45364 bp, 40 predicted proteins | sample Subgrocontami58m_FD_187452 | JGI IMG/M metagenome (GOLD analysis project Ga0209514, IMG submission 187452) | Subsurface groundwater microbial communities from S. Glens Falls, New York, USA - GMW37 contaminated, 5.8 m (SPAdes) (version 3) | ecosystem: Environmental > Aquatic > Deep subsurface >... | reverse complement strand
GCGCGTAACCGCGATTCGCGCTTAGTCTTAATCGCCGGGCCCTCCTCATCGGGCAAAACCACTTTTTCAAAACGTCTGGCTGTGCAATTGCTCGCCAATGGTCTGCACCCGTTTGCTCTGGCGATGGATGATTACTTTTTGGATCGCGACAAAACACCAAAAGACGAAAGGGGCGAATACGATTTCGAGTCGGTGCGCGCGCTCGATCTGGATCGCTTCAACTCCAACTTGCTCGAGCTGCTGAACGGCAAAGAAGTGACTTTGCCTCATTACGATTTCATCACCGGCACAAGCGGCACTGGCGAGACATTGCGCCTGTCCAAAGACGTCGTGATCATTGGCGAAGGCATCCACGGGCTCAACCCCGAACTTGTGCCGAACATCGAACGCGAGCGCGTGCTTCGCATTTACATCTCTGCCCTCACCCAACTGAATCTAGATCGCCATAATCGAGTCAGCACCACCGACACACGATTGATTCGCCGCATCGTGCGTGACGCGCGGACGCGCGGTTATACCGCCACTGACACCCTGCGCCGATGGGAGAGCGTGCGGCGCGGCGAGACCCTGCACATCTTCCCCTTCCAAGAAAATGCGGATGTGATGTTCAACTCGGCGCTGGTCTACGAACTCTCGGTGCTGCGGACTCTGGTTGAGCCGCTGTTGTTGCAAGTGCAAGCCGACACGCCCGAACACGTCGAAGTGAAACGAATGTTGTCCTTGTTGAACTGGTTTCAACCGTGCGAGCCAAATGCCATCCCCGACAATTCCATCATGCGCGAATTTGTCGGCGGTTCAATTTTGGAGAAATTTAGATTGTGGGGGATGCCGAGGAACGGAAAATAGTTTAACCGAAGAGACGACCCGGCGGGTCGTCTCTTTTTATTTTTTACATTGCGGCAAAACTTCTTCTAACTGCCCACATACATATTCCACTTCGTCCCCGCTTAAGTTGCTGTGGAAAGGCAACGCCATCGTCTCTTCAGCAACTTGCTCGGTGATGGGAAACGCGCCCGGCTTGTAACCGAATCGCTCACGATAAAATTTTTGCAGATGGATCGGCGAAAAATACGGGCGGGTCGGCACGCCACGATCTTTCAACAACGCCATCACTTTGGTACGATCATATTTTGGATCAACGCGCACCACATAAACAAACCAACTCATCCGCGTCGTTTCGGGGCTGATGTATGGAGTCGAGACTCCAGCCACCGACCGCAGCCGCTCGGCGTAACAGGCGGCAACAGATTCGCGCTTCCGCAGGAGTTGATCGATTCGTTCCATCTGCGCCACGCCGAGTGCCGCGCTCATTTCATCTAAACGATAATTGAATCCCAAACGACTATGGTTAAGCCACGAGTCAAAAACATCGCGCCCCTGATTGCGCAAACTGCGGAAGAGGTCGCGCCAATCATCGCGGCTCGTCACGATCATCCCACCCTCACCTGTCGTCATTTGTTTGTTAGGGTAATAGGCAAACACACTGGCGTCGCCAAACGTTCCCGCTTTCTGCCCGCGCCATTCGGCGCCGAGCGCTTCGCACGCATCTTCGATCACAACCAAATTATGTTTCTTGGCGATTGCCATGATCGCCCCCATTGAAGCAGGCTGACCGAAAGCGTGAACAGGCAGAATCGCTTTCGTGCGTTTAGTAATTGCCGCTTCAATTTTCTGCGGATCGATATTTAGTGTGAGCGGATCGATGTCGGCAAATACCGGCGTGGCACGTTCGTACAACATGCAATTCGCGGATGCCACAAAACTAAACGGCGACGTGATCACTTCATCGCCCTCTTTAATTCCAGCCGCCACCACGCAGAGATGCAAACCACATGTGCCATTGCTCACTGCCGCTGCATGTTTCGTTCCGACGAACTCGGTTGTAAGTTGTTCAAAGCGAGTTGTCTGAGGTCCGATCGCCAAAATAGTTGATTGTAAAACTTGATTGACCAGCTCAATTTCTCGCTCATCAATTTCGGGCGCGGACATGGGGATTTGTCGAATGGATTTTGAGGACACTTCATTCATTCTCCGTGCAAAAATTTGATCACTCGCGACGGGTTGCCAACTGCCACGCAATAATCGGGTATATCACGAACTACTACACTCCCCGCTCCAACGATACTGTGCGCCCCAATCTTAATGCCGGGCATTACAGCCGAGCCGATCCCGATCAATGTTCCTGAACCTACGGTCACATTTCCTGCCAAACGCACTCCGGGAGCAATGTGCGCGTGCGCTTCAATTACACAATCATGATCGATACTGCACGAGGTATTTAAAATTACGTCATCCCCAATTTGAGCGTCAGGATTAATCACCACATTGGCAAAGACCACTATTCCTTCACCGAGTCGGCATCCGCGCCCGATCACCGCCGAAGGATGAATCACATTAACGAAACGGAATCCCAATGCTTTCGCGCGACGAAATACTTTTTCGCGCGTGGTGTTATCGCCGATACCCATTGCTAGAACAACATCTTTATTTGCCAATGATTCTAGATTGCCTAGCACCGGTAACCCGCCCCAGTCACGCCCCCACTTTTGAGCATCATCATCTGCAAAACCATTGATGTTCACGTTAGAAGTCTGCAATGCATCGCCGACCACCTTACCATGCCCACTAGCGCCAACAATAACGACCATATCAGTCAAGAGGAAGGATCCATAAGCAGCTTGGCCAACCCGGCGCAGGCGCATTATAGATGCAGGTGTAAAAGGGCAGTTGCACACGCAAGAAAATATGCATATTGATTAGAAAGAGTGCAATGATCAAACTGGATACAGCGAAACGCTGATGGCGCGCCGGTATCCAGCGCAAAATCCCTAAAGACAGTAACGCACATATCGCCAGCCATCCGGCAGAGGCATGGCGCATGGAGGAGAAATCAAAAATAATTTCACGAAATGGAACGATATCGGCACGATAAATGATTAAACCTAATATCGAAAGCGCAGCAACAAGTAACATTGCAAATCCTTGCCGCGAGACATTGGAATGGAATATGTATTGCTGATGCGGAAAATCCAAGATGATCAAGCGGGCGACACCTGCTATAGCAACTAATGTTAATATCGCTAAAGGAATCATTTGTTTGGGTGATAACCCCGGCTGCTCGCCGCCGAAGGCTGACCAAAAGCTAACGAGTGACCAGCGTATCACCGCAAACCATGCCGGTGCAGTTAATTGCCATGACAGAAAAGAATCAATGCGTTGATTGAGAGGGTATGGGTAGCCAACCCCAGGATTCACTTGCAACCACGAATCTTCAGCAGATGGATTCTGGAGTAGATTTATAAACGGTTTGCCACTCCAAACACCGGACGAACCGTTCGCATCTGAATATACGATAGATTGTGTCTCAGGGTATTCCCCTTCCACTAGAATCGCGCCATCATACCAAACAATAGATCGAAAGGGTTGAGGCATTCCTAGAACACAGCGTAGCCACTTCGCCTGCATTGGCACTTGATAAATAAACATGTGAAATTTCCACTCTTTTGAAACATAGACAGAAGGAGCAGAGTTCGCGTCATCCGATTCGCAGCGTGGAGCAGTCACCGTTACTGTGCCTTCTGCCGCACGCACCCAAACGCCAAAGGTGATAGACTTCCCTTGCAAACGAGGCAATATTTCGGTAGGTAGGTATTGGACAATAGTATCGGGGACATCGTACGAATATGAAGATGTGGAAAGCGGAAGCCCCTCTACAGTTGTTTGAAAGCTGTAGCGACCAAGCACACTATCACGATCAGTGCGATGGGGGAGCGACCAACCCGGTGTGGAGCGAGGTAAAGGGAAAAACCATTTAGCCGCCCCGCTCCAAAAAGGTTGGGCGTACAATACTCCACCCACTGCAACGGAGATCACAGCCAAACTCAACGAGAAAACCCGAAGAGGTCGCGAGAGTTTTAACCAAAAAGCGAAGGGAATGATTATAAAAATGGGCCAAATGGTGCCTTTAAGAGTATACCCAATGACAAGTTCTGAACACAGAGCAACTGCTCGGTGCCAACTCAACCCGTATTTCAACACAAGAGCAACTGTATAAAACGTTAGAGCGCCTATGAGAGCGGCAGGTATTTCGAGATTTATTCCCGCGCCAATATCGCTCAAACTGGGAATTAATATAGTAAGAGAAGTGGCGAGCAAAACGGCTAGATAAGACCGAGGGAAAAGTTCGCGCACAGCACGGTACGTTGCCCAAACACTGAGTCCGTGCATCGCTACGGATACTAGACGCGCCACTACCCCTCGTACATCGTTATCCATCCACGATGGCATTCCACGTAGAATTACTCCTTGCAATAAGTAATAAATTCCCCCGCGAGGGGCATCGGTCAATCCATTAGAATAAAAAACATTAAGCAGTGCCGCGCATTGCCCTTGAAAAATACATCGGTCTAGATCCGGGTTTTTCCAGGCGAGCGTATAGTGATACCCCTCATCATAATTATAAAGTGTCGGGATGCTCACCGCTCGTAAAATGCCAATACTGGTAACCACGAGAAACAAAATGGCCAAATAGTGTTGCCGCCTCACCCACCCAAAGTAAACAGATTGAACAAACTTCATAACAAACGATCCGTTGAAGTCCCCTTAAACGCTTCTGTAGTCGCGTGATGCGGTTGATTAATATCTTCACGCTTCAACACTTTCCATAGAGTAAGAAAGAGTATCTTCATGTCAAGCCAAAAAGATTGATGATCAACGTACCAAACATCATATACAAATTTTTCTTCCCAGCTAATCACATTACGCCCGTTCACTTGAGCCCAGCCGGTGATACCCGGTAAAACATCATGGCGGCGGACTTGTTCAGAGGTGTAAAGTGGCAGGTATTCCATCAGCAAAGGGCGAGGTCCTACTAAACTCATTTCGCTACGCAGAACATTAATCAGTTCGGGCAATTCATCCAAGCTGGTTTGTCGCAAGAAACGTCCAAACGGAGTGAGCCGTTGAGCATCTGGCAACAGACGCCCCTGTGGATCATATACGTCTATCATCGTGCGAAATTTGAACATTGTGAACGACTTGCCGTGCAAGCCAGGGCGCATTTGGCAAAAGAGAACAGGAGAACCAAGAAATAGACGAACTAATATTGCGACCAGAAGCATCGGCAACCACAAGATAAGAACGGCAATGAGAGTCAGTGTTAGATCAAAAACACGCTTACTCATTGCTGGGCCAATTTAAAGTATTCGTCTACTACTGCTTGATTTACAATTGCGGCATCAAACTGCGATAGTACCCGTTGCCGGGCTGCGCGCCCTATACGATGTCGCATAGCAGGCGAGTCAATTAATGCCGCTAATGCGACTGCCAACGCTTTAGAATCTTTCGGAGGCACAAGCAACCCGGTTTCATTATCTACAACTGCATCTACTAAACCGGTGACGGTTGTCGCTACTGTTGAAAGATTCATCGCCGCCGCTTCGATCACTACGCTGCCAAATCCTTCACGATAGCTGGGCAAGCAAAAAATATCTGCTGCTGCTAAATACGCTTCCGGCTGTGAAGTGAAGCCAACGAAATGAATACTAGCATTTCCGGACAGGCTGTTTAAAATGTTCGAGGGCAGTGGATCACGCTCCGCATCCAAAGGACCCACGAGAATCAGATGAAGATCTTCGCGCTTTTGACTTAATTGCTCAAATGCATCGATCAGTTCAACAACACCTTTGTCTTGCGTCACTCGCCCGACGAAAATAATAATCAATGCTTTATCGGAGATATTGAGTTGGTGGCGTATGCGCGTGCGATGTGGGGTGAGTTTGATAGGATTGAAGCGAGTGAGATCAACGCCGGAGATTGAGCCGAACCCCAATACGGCGATCTTATGTGAGTCAACGACCCGTTCCCGAATCAGAAATTCGCGTTGTGAAAAGCTATCCGCATAAGTATGGGTATTCAACACGCCTATCAGCCAATCAATGCCGCGCATTAGCTCACGCGCGGGGCTTTTCATTTCTATCCAAACTTGCCCAGTATAAGTATGAATACGTATCGGCACGCCTACTAACCACCCGGCGATTGCAGTGAGCAATCCGGCTTTGGGCGTAGAGGAATGAATAATATCGAATTTCTCTCGCTGTAGAAAGCGGATGAGTCGAAAAAGTGAAGTAAGATCACGCAGATAATCGATCTTGCGCGACATCTGAAGGACATAACAATGAAGCGACGGAACGTCAAGAAATTGAGCAAAGTGCTCTCCCGCACTTGACACCAATGTAAGATCAATGCCTGCTTTAACAATAAGTTGTATCTGTGTAGGCAGTAATGTAGCAAATGTGATCGGCACTGTCGCAAGGCGGCAAACTCGCAATCGCCGAGTCATAACTGTCCTCGCTCTCTATACCACGCTATTGTACGGCGTAGCCCTTTGCGCCAACCATTTATAGGTTGCCATGCAAGATCGCGCTGGATACGCATTGAAGTGTAACGAGTACGATTAGAGAGGGCACGCACCCGGGATAAAGTGAGAGGGCTACCGCGCCAAATAGTTTGCATAACAAAAGCAGCTATAGCGGCAAAGCGAGCCGGGATGAAAAGCCGCGGCGGCGGCACGCCCAGCAAATCGGCAGCAGCATTAACAAAATCCGTAAGCAAACAGGAGTCGGCCACAATAAAAATTCCGCGCGCGTTAGATGTAAGTGCCAAATGGCAAGCGTGTACCACATCATCTACGTAAACATAATTGGCTATCGCGAGGCGATCAAAAAAAACAAAGCGTCCTGCTTGGATCGCGCGCAGCCATGACAGCATACTATTGGATGCGTTACGCGCTCCCTCGCCAAACACAATTGTTGGGCGGATCACGGTAACACGAATACCTGTTTTCGTTGACCACTCCAAAGCAATCGTTTCTGATTCGTATTTGCTTCGTTCGTATTCATTCAATGGATGACAAGGCAAATCCTCATCCACCGCGCCCACCTGCGTTGCGCCCATGACACCCACACTGCTAAGGTGAACAACGTGGCGCACAGAACTTTTTTCGCAAGCGGCGAGTAAGTTACGAGTGCCTTCTACATTTACAGTGTGCATGAGAGATGGCTCACGTAGTTCTCCAGCAAGGTGATAGACGGTGGTAACGTCGGCAACCGCGCGCGCCAATGTTGAAGGATCGGTCAGATCGCCATGCAGCACCTCAACCCGATTCGCCCATGACAACGGCAGGTATCGTTTACCGCGAGTCAAAATCCGTACTGCCTGACTTTGTTCTAATAATTGGTGAACGAGGTGTTGACCCACGAAGCCAGTGGCGCCGGTAATTAGGACCTGCGAATTTATCAATGAACGCAGCGGTTTCATCTGTGGACCCATCGTTGACAATCAGAAATTCAAAATCGCAGTTGTCGTGTAACAAAATGCTGGATAATGCCTACCCAATTATGACTTCATTGTTATGTGTAGGTACAACACTAACTAGAGGGGACACATTCTCTTGGATGAATTGACTTAATTGAGGAAATAAAAACCGTTTATAGGACTTCAAGAAGTGTTTGCATACGGTGTCTATACGTATGCTCAGCAAGTACTCGCTCGTATCCTTGATTTGCAATACGCTGACGCGCTTCGGGATTTGCCAAGAATTCTTTCGCTACACTGGCAGCTTCTTGAGGTGAGTGATATATGACGACCTCGTGACCTGGTCTCAGAAGTGATTCCATTTCAGGTACATAATCCATTAACTGAAATGCGCCGCAAGCAATTGATTCAAATGCGCGTGTATTCAAACCAGCACGTTTTGTTTGCGGATGATGGGAATTCAAAACAATTGCCGCCGACTGATACGCCAAGCTTACTTTTCCCGCCGGTAAACTTTCACCACGAAAAATATTTATACCAGTTTTGTCACGCGTTCTTTCTAAGAAAGAATCCCAGCCCGATCCCCATATACCCACATTGGGAATGCCCGACATAGGTTCAAGCAGCAAACCACGCTTCGGATAAAACGCTCCGATAAAACAAACAGAACTTTGCAAACCACTTTGGCGAATTGTTTCTGCTTGTTCAGGGTGATATAAAGACGGATCACAAGCGCACGGCAAAAACGTAATCTTCTTTGCTCCCTCTTGCTGCAAAGGCGTAAAATATGAATAGTCAAAAATAAAAAGGTGGTCATAGAGCGGAACACACCACGGAAATATCCGCCACCTATCACGTTCATCGTAGAATAATGGGTTGTCTACCCACCACGTTGCCACAGTTGGTGAATTCGGCAATTGTTTTATCTTACGTAGAGTAAAAGGCAAGATTGTTTCCCCTTTCAATACCAGAACAAGATCGGGGGAATAATTGCGAGCCACTTCCTGAAGTAAACGATCGAGCTGCCACCCATTGCTTATCCAAAACAATTGCCGCAATAAATTAGGTGTTGCTGTGCGCGACATTCTGAACGTCCTAGCAAGTCGATCTCTTAAGTGTGACGCCGCTTGACGCCCAGGGGTACGGTTGTAATAAAACACTTGAACATCGCACCCTAATAACTTCAAAGCATCACGAGTCGACTCTGTCCATCCCGCACTCCAATGTGGACCCACGAGCAACGCCCGAATCATTCAGCCTCTTTCATCTGACGTAAACCGTCTTCCAGACCCAAGGGCAAAATGCCTAACTCGCGTTCTACTTTTGTTGTATTAAAAGAAGTATCGCGTGGTCGCGGAGCAAGTTCTGGAAAAAAAGAGTCTGGCACAGGATGAATCAAACTTTGATCGAGAACAAAAATCTTGGCGACAGTAAGTGCGAACTCATAAAGTGAAACATGATCACGCCCGGCAACATGGTAAATGCCCTGGTTGTTTTGATGAATAGCCGCCCAGATTACTTCTGCACACGACTTGGCAAACAAAGGTTTACTGTATACATTGTCAACGGCGTTAATAGGTTTTTGAGCACGCAAAGCCTGCACCCATGTAGTTACTAAGTTACCGCGTTCGTTCGGATAAGGCCAGCCATACATTAGTATTGGACGAATAATCGCGTGAGGCACGCCGCTTGTTTTCACAACATTTTCTGCGTCAACTTTAAGTTGGCCATAATAATTTAGGGGGCTAACGGAATCTGTTTCAGAATAAAGAGGGGTGTTGCCATCAAAAACTGCGTTTGAGGAGATATAAATCAATCGTGCCTTAAAGTACTTACAACAATCTGTCACCACTTCAGTACCACCAACGTTGACAGCCCGCGTTTGTTCACGATGTTTTTCTGCAAAATCTACGCTGCCAATTGCTGCCGCATGAATGACAGTATCAGGTTGCGCCCATTCAAACGCGGCGCGCATTTGCGCCATATCAGTAACGTCAGCAGAGCGAATCTCAGCGCGGAATGGGAGAGACAGTGAACGTAGGGGATGGTAAACGCCAAATAGTTCGGCGTTGTCACGAACGAATTCCTGCAATGCAATCCCCAATAATCCTGTAATCCCAGTGATTAAAATTCGCACGAGGGCTCCGTTAGCTCCGAACTGATACTTCTGCAGAATTCACTGCACACAGAGATTTAAAATCATCTAAACGAGCCTCAAATCGACGTTTCATCTAAATAGCCACCTATCTTATCTATAGACGTGACAAAGTATATTCACTTTCCGACACAACACCTATAAGTGTTTCACCCTTGAGGAAGCGCACCGCGTCCGCTGTCGCCTCAATCTCCATCCGCGCGCGACAATCTTGCGACATTGAACCCATATGACAAGTAAGGATACATCGATCTAGTGTAGCGAGTTCGCCGCTATAAGGTTCACGCTCAAAGACATCAATCGCCGCGCCGGCTATTCGCCCTTCACGCAAAGCAATAGCGAGATCATGTTCAACAATCATATTGCCGCGTGCAGTATTCACCAAAACAGTAGTAGGTTTCATTAAGGCAATTTGCTCAGCCCTAATAAGATGATGCGTGTGGTGAGTAAGAGGCAGGTGTAAGGAGATGATATCAGCCTCACGATAGATAGTTTCTTTATCCACCCACCGCACATCATGTTGATCGCCAAAAGAATTATCGGATGCAATATCGTTAGCCAAGATGTGCGCGGATGGAAAACCACCTCTGATATGTTGTATCACTTTCTTGCCGATTCGCCCGACGCCAATGATCCCTACTGTCATCTCCGAAAGTCGCCGTCCCATGAAGCGATGCCATACCCCGTTACGCATTGTGCGATCTGCACCGGGAATGTCGCGCAGGAGGCTGATCATCAGACCTACGGTTAATTCGGCGACGGCAGGCGAGGGAGCATCAGGAGTATAAGCAACTTGAATCCCTCTCTCCCGTGCAGCGATCAGATCAACACTATCTAGCCCGATGCCAACACGCGCAATTAATCTCAAGTGGGGTGCCGCCTCCATGACCTTTGACGTAATGGGTTCCGTCCCCGCGATAAGGACGCCAAAATCTCGAATCATCTCGGCAAGTTCGTTTTCTTTGAGGCGACGACCAATTGGGTTGATCACATATTCAATGCCATTCCCTTCAAGCAAATCTAGTGGGCGACGATCCGCTTGCCCAAATGGAACGGTGGTGATGAGGATTCGTTTTTCAGGCGAGGCTTTGGGCCCAGGGAGATTAAGAGACGGCATCCCCTTTGATTTAGGTGAAGCAGATTCAGCAGCTTTCGCGGGTGCATAGGGTGTGATGTCTTCAGTAAAGCCGCGCCGCCGCAGCCATTCTTCAATCGCCGGAATTTGCCAATCGTAATCCACATCGCCATAGCCATCATGCACAAGCGGGGCAATACGATGCTGTGCGGCATTGACAATCCAATTTGGATTGACTGTGTCTCTCGATTCGTTGAAGTAACCGCTTGAGCGCAGAACCCACAAGAGCGCATCGGCATAATAGACATCTTCGTCCCGTGTAGAAATCTGTTCGACGTAAGGGAGCAATAATCCCGATGCCGCTAGGCGAAATGCGCTGGCAGGCGCGTAGAGATTTCGTTTGGAAGCAGTCATCACGACATCGAGCGCTATATTTTTTTGCAGAGTTTGTATCCCTTGATCTATTAGGTCACTGGTAATCGTCGGAGCATTGGCGAGGAGGACAACTAAAATTTCCGGCGACTCACCGTGGAGTCGAGTAATAGCATGATAGCCATGCGTGATCACTTCTTCAAGAGTCGTAGTAGCGCGGCGCAGTTCAGGAGGGCGCTCAATGATTCGCGCACCGTGATGATTGCCAACCCGTGCCATACCAGGATCATCGGTGGTGAGGAACACTGTATCTACTTCACTGGCATGAAGTGCAGCAAGGATAGGGTAGACCATCAGAGGCCGCCCTAACAACGGGAAAGTATTTCGTCCCGGGAAAGGTTGATTGTCAGCGCGGCCACAAACAAGGGTAGCGATCATGTAGCAGAGGTTACTCCGTGATCTTTGAGCCAATATTCAACTAGAGGTATTTGCCACTCATAATCTACATCAAGCCCGCCCCATTGCTTAAGCGGATAGATTTTTTGTCCCATCCATTTTTGTGGAAGAAGTCCATCATGCAGATTCTCTAAACAACGAGGGCGAACAATAGAGACACCCATATCTGCAAACCACACATCACCTTGAGAGTCGCGATCGCAGTTGAGCGTTTTAGGATCACCAAATGTTTCAAAGGGAACGAAAGGATGCAATAACCCATCAGCGCCTATCTTCCGTGCACGAAGTGGACTCCACATGTTATAACACGAGACAGTGACAGCTGAATCGCAATCAAGATTATCGCGCAAAACACGAACACCCTCATCTATAGTTTGGTGGGTTACTGTAGCCGCGTTAGCGAATAGCAACACCATCATCTCAATACTTTGGTTTTGTTTAGTAAGTTCATCACGGATTACTTGATAGCCATGCAGATACGCGTCCTCACCAAGTGCTGTTTTAGTAGCAAGATACAGTGGGCGATCAATAACATATGCGCCCTGTTCTTGAGCAATCGCTTTGAGACGCGGCGAGTCAGTGGAGATATAAACGCGATCCACTGTTTGAGCGTTACGTGCCGCTATAAGCGGATACGCGACAAGTGGGCGACCTAATACCGGGTAGATGTTTTTTCCAGGGAAGCCGCTGGAACCTTCGCGACCAAGTAATAAAGCGCAGATCATTGACTGACCTCTATTTCCTTATTAGCTACAGATTAAATGCCTTCACAATATTCTCTTCGGTGGGTTCAACAAAGCAATTAGTCTTGTAAAAATCCGCAAGTTGTTGAATGCGCTCTAGGTGAGCGTGGCGATACTCCTGTAGTTTAGATAATGCCAAATCCAATTCTTGAGAATCAAAAACTAACTCCCAAATTTCACCACGGCCTTCCAACATAGGGTTACAGGTAAAAGTAGATTGGCTAGCCACAATAATCACCGAGGTACCTAATGCTGCCGCTTCAACAGCTGTGCTCGATTCGGATGTAATCAAGATTTTTGCAGTATGAAGTAACTCAAAGCGGTTCTGTTGGGTGTAAGTCCATTGGGATGGCAACTTGGGAAGCGCTAGTTTAGTGTTGACCAAATGCGGATGCAAAGTGATAACAATGGATTGCTCACGCAAAATTATTGATTGAGAAGCAATAGTCACCATTTCTCTATCGAGATAAAGGAAATAAGAGAAGAAAATTACTGTTTGCGTCTTCGTTTCCCAGTCTATTATTTCCACAAACAATTCTTTATTTCTAAATGACACGCCCAATTGCTGAGGCACACTCGATCTAGAATCAAAAAATGCCTTGCCGTTTACCAAAATCACATCCGGCACCATACCAAATATTTTATCCGTCTCGGCAATACGCATACACAAGTAAGGTGGGTAGGCAATCAAACTCTGGCAACCGAAAATGAAGACGCTAGGGGACGTCTCGCGCACACCACGAAACATGCTCTTATCTACAATTTGGTTCTCGCACCAGCTAATCAGATAGAGTCGAGAAGATAGCTCGCCCAATCGTCTACCAACAAAATACCGTATCAGCGAATAACTGGGATTGTAATCCAATGTCCGTATTATTTCGGCAATAAGTTGAGTATCCATTTGATTCTCTCTGGATAAACGCCCCACCCACAACAATACATCAAAGGGATATCGCAGCAAAAACCAAGTAAGCTGTAAGAGATCGGAGATATCAAGAAGATCAAACTCTGTTAGGAAATCATAGAGGGAGTGATCAAGGAGCGTTGTAGCGCTTATTACATTTGCAGGTGTGAGCCGCCCTAAGAATCTTGGGAGCACGACAAATTGCCGATGACGTTTTTCTAGCACATCATAAATGCCGTTAAAAAAACGATCGGTATATTGCTGCTCCTGCTGGAGTAGGTTTAAATAGACAAACGTATCAACAACATATAACGGTTCCTCTAAGACAAAGTTCTTACGCTTCTTACCCACATTCCTAAAATGATAAACGAAATGTGACACGAGGTATGTACCGAGAAACAAGAGTATCTTCACATAATACTTAATAAGGCGAAAAACAGTTTGAGGCAGTGGGGGGATAATTGCAGTTTCTTCAAACAATAGGCTGTGAAAAAAATTTTGTGTGTGCGGGTTGCGACTCAAAACTTCGTTCGCCACCAAGCGCACATTACGGTAAGCTGACGCCGATAATCGCTGAATGTATCCATCTACGGTCTCAATCACCTTTGGCATCTGTTCATATTTGTGTTTGAGAAAAGTCTTAGAGTATGGCATTAACGCACAGGTTCAATTTCGTAATATTGTAATTTAGGGAAGAAAGATGGATATAACCATTGTGTAAACCACCACTGCAATAAGGGATTGCGCGGTTCAGGAAATACCTGCACGCGACTTTGAAATACGATGCGGGAATGCGTATGCGTAACAATCTTAGCAAAATCGGCTTCCGAAAACTCAAAGATGTGGCTCTCTACGTAAGGCCAACCATTAGGGCGAGCAGTGATACGTGTGTGTGGTAACCATGGAATAGTGAGAAAAATTTTTTTGCGGCATACTCGCGCCAATTCATTCAACGTATGGATAGGGTTCGGAACATGTTCAAGTGTTTCACAACAGATCACATAATCAAAGGCGCCATCACTAAATGGCAGTTCCTCAATATCACCCAGACAAGAAGCATAACCATCTAAAGAAATTTTGGCAGCACACTCATACAAAAAATTCACGCCAATCCCGCGCCGGGCTCCAATTCGGTATAAAAAAAAGCCATCTGAGGCACCCGCATCTAACACCGAGGCATCACTTACGTCACCCATGCGAGCTCGTAATATTTCAGTAATTTCATAAATCTGAGAACGCAGGTGGTTAATGACATATGGATCACTAACCGTTTCATGTCCCCAGTGTTGCTCAACCCAACGCTTTGATTCAGAGTCTACCCAACGCCGATACTCTGCATCGCGTTGCATTTTGATGTAGTATTGACGCAAGGCTAATTGCCTCCATAACACTGAAGATGAAGTGATACCCAGCTTATTGGCAAAAGGCTTGACTAATTGCCGAAATGATTTATCTGGCATTAAAATCCAAGTCCATCACCGATGGCCCATGACCTTTTTCTAACAAGAAAAAGGTCATGATCACCGAATCAAACGGAAGATTTGCTGAAGAGGCAATCGAATGCCAATATCCTTTAGCACAAATGCGTGAGGGCGCTGGCGATAAGGCGGCGAGGAAGTTAAGGTGATCACCAATATTCAATACGTAGTAAGGAAGTGTATCAAGAGAAGAATCATCAAAGCCAGTTTGCATGCTGCCGATCACAGTTGCCGAATATATCAGACGAAAATCGCACAACAAATAACGACGTGTCTGCTGCCACATTGCTACGACCATCTCGCCATAACGAGAATTAAGATGCAACACTCCCGATGAATGCACCAAATCAAATGATTGTGGCAGGAAAGGGAAGTGAATACCATCACACACTTTAAACTCGTGCTCAGGATAATTGCGCTGCGCAGCGTCAATCATCACAGGCGAAATATCGACACCCGTATAATGTAAAGATGGATTGAAGGTACGCATAATGCGGCTAAACCCACCCGTTGCACACCCCACATCCAGTACCGACTCGATTTGAGGTAGCATCTCGGGCAGAAAGAAACGTTCAGAATCATAGAGGTCTCGCGGTTCTTGACGGTGAGATTGATAATACTTGAGCACACCCGGTGTAGACCAAGCCCGTTGTTCCTGCCAAATAGGATTTACCATGGCACATTCACCTCAGCTGGTTGACAACATCATATAAAGCGTTTACAAAATTTTCAATGACATAGGGACCTGCCAATGTAACACGAATACAATTACGTACTGCTGGTGAAGAAAAACCGCCTTTCACTAAATATCCTTTTTGTTTAAGCGCAGTAACAATAGACGTAGTATCGACCATATCAGGAAACTGGATCAATTGAAAGTTAGCGGGGCAGTTGGGGAAACCAAGTCCCAATTTGCTTGCTGCCTTTGACAAAACAGATCGCCCTGCCTCAACTTCAGCAAGGTATTTATCACCTACTTCTGGATGGTCCATAATGTAAGTACCAATAGCAGCGGCCACGGCATTTACTTCATGTGCGCCACGAATACGTTGCACATGATCCACAATCATGGGCTGAGCAACCAAGAAACCTAGTCTCAACCCTGCCAATCCACCTACTTTAGAAAATGTACGCGTGACAACAACATTATTGAAGGTGCGCACAAGCGGAACAGCAGAGTGAGGATAAAACGGGTAATAAGCCTCGTCAATAATAAAAAGTGTATCGATTTCATAAGCAGCTGCTGCTAGCTGTCGCAAATTGCCTTCAGAGAGAGTTGCACCTGTTGGTTGATCAGGGTTAGGGATAGCAAGGATACGCGGACGATACTGGTGCAATAGATTTAAAATACTTCTTATATCCAAACTCAGCGAAGAGTCATAATCAACCACATGGGCTTGCGCCTGAAAGATTCGGGTGTAGATCGCATACATCGCGTATGTGGGTTCAGGAAAGAGCACATGATCACCTGGGCGCACATATGTTTGGAAGAGCATACGAATTGCCGCATCCGATCCATTAGTAAGATACAGATGATTTTGAGGCAAATTAAGGGAATGGCTTAGACGCGCCAATAATATCGATGGATCTGGATAAGCACAAAAAGAATCAGGGGTGAGAGTCTGAAGCATCTCTTGAAATATCCCCTCTTCAAGTGGTTCAACGCGTTCATTACGATCCAAACGAACATAATGGCGGCGTTCATCCATATGTTCGGTAACACGTTGAATAGGAAGTAAATGTGGATTGGGTTCGATCATGGTTGTAAAGTCGCCACTGCAAAAATTGTGTCACATAACCATTTGGCTTTCAAGGCTTCGGCATAGGCGATTTCAAGTTCGGGCGTGAAAAATTCTTTATAGCGTCCCATTCCACCAGGCTTGCCCTCCATCATCCATACCATATGGTTAGACAAATCATATCGCTGCACAGAAAAAAGTTCATAGGTATAACCGGCACGCCTTAAAACATCACCTAAGGTGCGGTGTGAAAAATTGTGGTAATGCGCTTTCTGCCAATAAAACGGGGCGAAACCCGGGATATGATAGCGCGATAACAACACATCATCCACATTAGGAACTTCAAGCAAAACCCGTCCCCCGGTTTTCAATCGAGATTGCAATCTAGATAAATATTCAACCGGGTGACGCAAATGTTCTACAACATAATACAGCGCAATAACCTCAAAACGTTGATCACCCAATTCATCTAATGTCGATAACGTCACCAACCCCCGTTCATTGGCAAAAGATCGATAAATATCACTTGGCTCAATTCCTATTACGGATTTTACATATCCACGCAAATAATCAAGGAAATAGCCTGTGGAACTTCCTATCTCTAACACCGAATCTGTTTGATGTAAGTAGGGACGTACAAGGGGAAGCCGTCTTTCCCCTTCGGCTTGATAGCTATAAAAATGCTGGTGTGGACTCTTCCACGATAAACCTGCTCTCCCACCCATATATATTTCAAACTCATTTTGGTAAAATGCGGCTTCTTCCTCTTCAGTCATGATCGGAAAAAGATAAACCAACGTGCAAACCTTACATTGATATACCGCCGCTTCAGGTGCCCCAGCGATTTTTGTATCGATGATATCGTATTCAGTTGAACCGCATAAACGACATTTAATCTCCGCAAATGATCCCATAAACGATTCTATGCAATAAATTCAAAGATTGTCACATTGTTGAACCAGTGAAAATGTCTATCGAATTTAGATAAGATGGTGTATAGCAACTTAAGACGCGTTAGCGTTAACCCAACACGACTTAACTCTACCCCGAATCCGGCATAACAGACGCGTCCCAACTTAAATCCAGCTTGCTCTGCCATTGTGATTATCTCTCGCCGCCGACGGCGATAGCCATGAAATTTTAAGCGGTGGTCAACTTTCTGGCCACGCAAATAGGATCTGATGTGCCATAAAGCACATAGTGCCGGAATCCCTAAATAATCGATAAGCCATGTGGCCCAATTGTCATGATAGCGAAGCGCAAAGACAAGCCGTCCGCCAGATCGAAGTAAAAAACGGCTGCTTAGAAAGATTTGTTGCGCTTTGTCGTTATCATAATACAAATCCAAACCGGTAACCAAAAGATCGTCGAAAACCTCAGAGAACCGAGAAGCAAAAACATCAAACTCAATTGCGCGAAAACCCGGGAACAGTGATACTGTAGGGGTGAAAGAATCAGCCACCACATCCGAGCCAATCACATTATAACCATCTAAAAATAATCTCACTTCATGTTCACATTCCCCAGATCCAATACCTAGTGTTTTGTGATCTTTGACAAGTAGATCTTTGAGAACATTATGTAGTTCCAAAATCCAAGCGTCACTAAAATGCTGAAGAAACGCTTTCGGGTTAGCATAAAGAATTTGCCCATACCCCATGGTTTCGGCAAACTCTTTGGTTGTTTTATCAACCTCAAGTCGTGCCAAACCCTTCTGCGGGACGACAATACATTTGTAACCTTTACGACTCATATGCACTGATTCTCCTGCCGAGCCCAATCGATCATGCGGTGTAAACCACCGGCAAGTGAAATTTTTGGCTGCCATTGCAGATCAGACTGGATACGGGAAATATCAGCATATAAACCAAATTGATCAGAGGGTGAACCAGGCAATTCATGGATAGGGTATTTAGGTGATAATCCCAAAGTAGCAATGAGTTTTGCAAGCAATTCACGTACAGTAGTATGTTTGCCCGAGCCAAGATTGTAAACAGAGTTCGGCATCTCCGCAATAGTCAGTGCTTTGATCCAAGCTTCAATCACATCATCAATATAAATAAAGTCACGAAAACGTTCGAGAGAACCTGTTACAGGCACGGGTTCACCGCGCAAAAGATATGCAAGGTAGATGCTGACCATGCCTTGTTTGAGATTCCCTAAATTCTGTCCAGGTCCATAGATGCTGAACATACGTAAGCTGGTTACGCTCAGCCCTTCTTGTGAAGCCAAGCGAAGAAGATGTTCGGATGTTAATTTTGACGCGCCGTAATACGAGCATGGCAAGCAGGTGGTGCCTTCACGCACAGGCAATGTCTCAACATTGCCATAGATCGCCATCGAACTAGCATAGATGAAACGCGGCACATTATGTTGCAAACACCAACGCGAGAGCAGGAGCGTAGAGGCGGCATTCGCTTGCAAATCATAATAAGGCATTTCGGCTGAGGCAGGACCAGATGATTGAGCAGCAAGATGACAAACAGCATCAAAAGAGGATGTCGGCAAAAATTTTAGACAATCGCCCCGTGCAAGATCAAGTTCAATGAAATCAGCGTCCGCCGGGATGTTGTCACGTTTGCCAGTGGAAAGGTTATCTATAACAGTAACACTATGTTTATCTTGAAGAAGGCGGCGGGTAAGGTGAGAGCCAATGAAGCCCGCACCCCCAGTAAGAAGAATTCGCATCAGGACTCCGGTGAAGTTTCATATAAAGATGAAAGTTTTAGATCGGGCCGCCCCAAATTGTGCGAAGCCAAACCTTCATCTAAATACACTTCACGTTTATCTTCCGCTGAAAGATAGATCGCGTTAAGCAAACGGATAGCACGCGTTCCCTCAACAAAAGAAATGGGGTGCGGTTTGCTTTCTTGTAAATCTGCTAATAAATCACGGAAGAATTGCCAATGGCCAAGCCCATATGCATCCAGAAATTCTTCAGAGCAAGCAGAGGATGCCGTAGGATCGAGGGTATAAGTATTAAGTTGATTACAAGCAATACCGCTGAGGATCGCCGCACCATTCTCAGCCAGTACAGAAATAGAAGCTTCAAAATCGGTAGGGCGCGCAGCGGTCGTCACTTCAATGACACCTAAAGCACCATTTTTAAATTTAAGTGTTGCCACTGCCGTATCTTCTACTTCCACATTTACTAGTTGGGTTGCCGCCCGCGCCGTTACTGCTTCAACATCACCCAGTAAATATTGCAACAGATCAATATAGTGAATGCCTTGATTGGTTAACGCACCACCGTCCATTGCCCAGGTGCCACGCCAAGGATCACGATTGTAATAAGACTGAGGACGACACCAACGCACACGCACCGTGCCAAGAGCAAGTTTCCCTAATTTTCCAGAGATGATATCGCTTCGCACTTTTTGCACTGCTTTGTTATAGCGATTTTGATATACCGGAAAAATTTTGACGCCGCATTCATCCGCAATCGCTTTCATCTTGGCTAAATCGCCCCAAGCCAATGCCATCGGCTTCTCGATAACAAGGTGCTTGCGGTAGCGCGTGATCACGTCAAGTGCATGCATCGGATGCATTCCGCTAGGAGTAAGAATACATACAACATCCACCTCTTCTTTACGAAGCATGGTGTGATAGTTAGTATAGACGGGCAAGCCGTATTTATCTGCATGACTCTGCGCTTTTTCTGGAATGAGATCGCAGAGCGCTACCAGTTTCACTCCAGAGATCTCAGTGAGAGGTCCCACATGATTTTTGGCAATACGCCCGCAACCAATAAGGGCAAATCGCAAAATTTTCGACATTACTTCTAATTCCTAACCCTTCTTCGATAGTTTTTGTACTAAGGAGTGTGCAAGAGAAGAAATTTCTTCTCGGCTTGTGCCAATAGAATTCGGGCGGAGCCAAACGCCTAACCCGATCAAACTAAAATATAAAAGGGAAGCACCCGAAAGAGAAAGAACGGGGGGAAGCGCGGAAAGCATGGAAAGCAAGACACCGAGGATCACGCCGCATACGCCAATCCACATCCCCGTGATCAATTTCTCCAACAGGGCGCGCCTGTAGTTTAAATTAAAAAAACGATAATTCTCCCATTCGAATACTTGTAAACACAAAAAGCCATATATCACCATTTTAAGTGCTACGCCTATAGCGCCCAAATTCCACCCAAAGAACTCGCGAGGCGCCACCACCAAATACGTTAAGGCAATATCTGGAAGCGAGAAAGCAATTGACCAGTTGCGATAAAACGCAGTGCGCTCTGTGGCTTTGATCGCGGCTGAAGTCAGCTGCCCATAAGTTTGCGTCACAGGATAGAAAGCCATCACCATCATAACTGGAACGGCAGCACGATAAGATTCGCCTGCCAGCCAGGGTACTAAAAGTGGACTCACCGCCGCCAGCCATCCAGCTAAAGTGAAAGCCAAGAAAATTAACAAACGATCAAATCGCTGATAGATTTGCGCCGCCATATCACGCCGCTTTTGCGCCGTCCAATATGCTATCTCACGCCAAAAAATCGAGAGGGCGGCACTTGTAAACACAAGTACCAATGCCGACCATCTAAGTGCCAACGCAAAATAGCCCTGTTCCACAGAACCATACCATGCTTGCACCAGATACACTCCCAAGAACGAGATGAGCGGCATATAGTATTCATACACTAACAGAGGAGCGGCATAATGCCACCAACGACGCACATAATTACCTATATGCCACTCACCAGCCCAACATAATTCCCGGTGCGTGCCAAGTAGCCATTGTCCAAGCATCAACGTTATTAAAGTAGCCGCGCCAAGATTTAACCACACATAGGTATAAAAATTCAACCACCCAACTACTGCAAAACCGATCAAAACAATTGCGCTCAGAGCAGATACAACCGCACTGATTACCTGCGGACGCACCGTCAGCCCTTTACTATCACCCAATTGTTGCAATGAGACACCAAAGAATATTGCCCAATCCAATAGCGTAATCCATAACAATTGATCAATCTGTTGACCGGGCCAAAGACGATCTGTCCATTGTAAAAGCACTGCAAGCGCAATCAACGCAAAACTCACAACCACTTGTAAACACAAAAATACTGTATAGATCTTCGTCAACGAGCCGCTAGACCGTTCTTGTGATGAGAATGTGAAAAATGCTTGCTGGGCACTGGGTTCCAAAAAGCCACGCAAGGTCGAAGCGGCATTAAGAAGAAAATTGTAATTGCCGAATACTACGGGACCCAACACGCGCGGTGCCACGCCCACAGTGATAATGGAAAGTGATAATTTCAGAAACTGGGTGAGTAGCGTAACTACATAGCGCTTGCGAATGTTCTCGGGGCGAGTTTCATCCCGCAAGACAAAAACTGGTTCAGTCATGACATGAATCTAGCCATGGAACCATTGTGGAAATACACATATATCATAAACCTTCCCACACATCAACCGACTTTTTATTTCGGCACACTTCATTCAAAAATGATATGACACGCGACACACACTGGCCATCATGCAAAACATAATCTTTAACAAACTGACTAGTGTTGATTTGTTGTAATTCACTTACAAAGTTTTTTCCAGTCATTGCTAATCGCGTCACGGCTTTCTTTAAGTCATCTTCGGTTTTGCACCAATGACAAACTTGCTCAAGATCTGCTGCAAATTCTGGCGTAAGCAATGTTTGCAATGGATCGCAATAGAGAATCATTGGTTTTTGCAACCCCAACACTTCTGCCCAAGCGGTTGGGCTAGATGTTTCCATGATCACGACGTCGCTCTTTCTAATCAAATCTTCTAATGGCTGCGTGATATTTATTGTGATATTAGTCAGCCCTCTTTTTTGAAGCCAACGTGTTGTCCCCTCAAAGTCCATGCAGTGAATATAAGGACGGTAGATGGCTTGTAAATCTTCTATTCCACCCAATATTTCAAGGCATTGTTTTTGAATTTGATATCGTTTCGTATCTTCTGAAAGAGAAGTCGTTAAAGTATTGAGGTTTGAACTTTCAGCTAACCAAAGCGCTGTTAATTTTGAGGTGGTTCTCAACGACCGTATACTGCTATATTTCGCCATCCGTTCGATACGTGCCGAGCCAACAGGGATATATCGCGCTCGCGGTGGAAAAGGCGTATCTGCACGTGGACGGATCGAGGGACCGTAGGTTAAAAAATAATCGACAAACATAGGATCGCATTGCTCATCTTTGGTTTCAATTTGTATTGAATAACCAAAACCATGTTGATAACTCACGGTTGGAATACCCTGTTGTTGAAAATAATATGCTAAGCGTTTGTCTATCAGCAAAGGTAACGAAAAAAAGCAGACAGCATCAATTGTTAATTTATCTATTAAACGTCGTCCCAACAAATCCGTATAACGCACAATAGCAGGGCCGTGAACAACCATATCCTGTATCTGTTTTTCAAGAGGCGGGAAAATATTCATACCTAAGACCTCAATGGAAGGGGATAAAGGACGCTGGTGAATCCATTCGGCAAATGCTACTAGTGTCTTTTGCTGTTCTATCAAATCGATTTTGAAAGTCGCGTCAAGTGTCTGTTTGAAACCCATCTGGAGATCCGAAATAGTTGGAGAGAATATATGCATCCACCAACGGGGATCTGACGACATTTGTTCTAAATAATAGCATTCAGTGAGAGGTCGTTTTAATAGATCACTTACTACAGGTTGCCAATCAAACGCCGACGAGCCAACCAGAAGTAGATGAAGATCATCAATATTAACTGGCGCAAGCGATTCTGTGGTTTTGAACGAACGTGCGATTCGATATAACCGATGTCTAAGAAAGCGTTTTATCCGACGATGTATTTTAAGGGACTGGATTTTTTGGAGTGGATGGTTCGTTGAAGGAATTTGCAGTATTTCGAATCGATACCCCATTTCTTCCGATAACGATTCAATTACATCCACCCAAGGATTACGAGTATAGTTACTGCCTTCAAACCACGAATCAATTGCCTCATGACAAATATTTACGACATTGGGTTTGCACACACGAATCGCTTCGCGCATTAAATATGCGCGCTTCGCAATAGCAGAAATAGAGTATTGAAGCGTATAGGCTTGTCCACTTAAAAAACCAGGGCCCTCAAAACGTGTACTTGGTACTCGTTGACCAATAAATGCTTCTATTTCTTGCGCCAGCAAATAAACATCAATGTTGAATTGCTGATTTACGTCAGCAAGAGGATAAGTAGTGGCATACATTGAAATCGGCGTATATGACAAACCCATTTCTTCAAATGCTTGCATAGCATCAGCGGTCAAAGCAATGAAATGAACATCCGTTGTAGCGCGAAAAGACCGTTGAAGCCAAGAAACTTGATCGCGACTCTCAACAAAAACAATATGTCTCATCCCGTTTAATCTATAACTTCCCGTTTGCGCGCCACAAGCCACATATGGGAAGACATGTTCTGGTCGACAAGAAATTTTTGAAAAGGCCCTCCCAAATCATCCCATCTTTCCACTAACACACGGTGGAGAAAAGGTTGTGACGACACATCAAATTCGCCCGACAGTATCTTTTTTCTAACAAGCTCAGCATCAAGGTTGCCTGGCGTAAGAATCTCTACTACGTCAAATCCATTTGCTAAAACTAAATTTGACAATGAAGTAGGGTGGAAATAATTTAGATGTTCAAAATCAATAGTGTCTGAGAGTTTCATTAAGACGCTAACATCAAAACCTTTAATGTTAGGGCAACTTAAAACTAGCAACCCACCCACATTAAGCACCGCGAAACAACTACGAATATAATCGGCAGGCGAAAACAAGTGCTCAATCACTTCAAACGAGGCAACCACATTCACCGCGCCTTGTTCCCAGTGCACTTGCTCAATTGGCTTATCAATCACCTCCAACCCTTTGCGGCGGCAAGTCTCTGCAAGATCAGGAGTCGGTTCCACAGCAATGACGCGTTTAAATAAACCAATACGTTGAATCTCCTCACAAAAAGTGCCAAAACCAGCACCCACCTCCAATAAGGTGTTTGTTTCAACTTTATATCGTCGGCAGATATCAGCAAGGCGCTCCGCGCGCGGGCGGAAAATCTTTGCGCGACGGGCTTCCTCGGACGCTGGGAAAATGTATTTATTCCAATATTTGTAGTTTTCTGATGTAGCATAAAACTCATCAAGAATTACAGGTGTCGGGCGAGGATTAACGTATAGGGTGTCACACTTCCCACAAACCACGTAAGTCAATCCATATTTTTCGAAGGCAACGTGGGAATTATCTACTCCACAAGCAGGGCAACTAACATTAACAAATTCGTGTTTGTGTTGCAGTAGTCGCCGAATATCCGCCGCAAGGTGTTCGCGCTGATCTATTTTAAGATGCTCAGGGCGAATCTCTTCTTCTCGCATACTTACTTCTTTGATTTCTGGCAAGAGTGTCATCATTTTGTTATTTTGATCAACGCTATTAGAGATGAGCAGCGCCGTAAGAAGATGATCCTCCCCAAATATTATCTTTAACCCACTGACCATTCTCAACCCGCCAAACACGTTTGTCGCGGAAAGTATCACAAATATGATCGAATTCATTTTCCGTCATGCCTACATAATTGAGCCATCGCTCGAGATCACGGCGCGGCTTAACATGATCATACTTACGCACCATCTCAATACCTTCGGCACGCGTCATAATACCGGCCCGAATATCTTTAGAGGCATGATCCGATGCACGCCCGTAACCCAGCTTAATAAATTTTAAATAATCATGGATGCCATTTTCGTGCATATCGTCAAGGTTAGAGAACATTCGGTAGGTCCGTTCGAAAGGCTGTTGTGCTGGGCGCCATCCATATAATTCCATTACAAGTTTAGTGTGCTTATTCGCATCCCAGTCTACAAAATTGCTTAAATAGATTCCGCGCACACCAACTGCATCAATCTCATCATCCGAAGGGTACTGCGCCCACATTAAATCTTTTTCTGTCAACCCTTCCCTTAAATCTAATCGCCCTAGATTCTTTAATCCTTCATCCGTGAAATCGTACCAATCATATCCACGCAAGCCATGTTCTAATCGGAATTTAGCAGTGAACTCAACAAAATCACTATACGAATACATCCCGGAAACATCCATGAAACCGTGCTCACCCCACATCATCAATGGCACCTTATATCGTACTGCCATTTGGATCGGTACAGTGAAAATACCGCAATGCGAATGCCAGTTATTGTCACCTTGCAACTTAAAGCCAATACGATTCATCTCGATAAGTGTGTCTACACTTGGGCGGACAATAATGTGATCGCAATCAAAGACCTCACGCATGCGATATAAGTTGTACTCACCTTCTGGCAAATAGTTATTACCATGATAAGTCACTAGCAAAGGCTTTAGTCCCAATTCTTTCACTGCCATATGAGTCTGGTAATAGCTATCCTTGCCACCACTCACCGGAATAACAATATCGTAATTACTTTGCGAGTGGTATTCCTTAACCAAATCCTTGAGCATCTGAAAGCGCCTGTCCCAATCAATCGCCTTCTTCTGATCTGAAATGCGGCAACCAGAACATACACCTTTCTCATCGAATGTTAGTGGTGTTGCCGCAACGGCGGGATAGACACATCGCGTACAATATGTAACAGCCATCGTTCATTCCTCTTTTGTTTTTACTAAACGTTTTACAAACGAACAGGAACACCTGCTTTTGCCAACGCACGTTTCCCAGCTCGATCTGTCAATTCCTTAAAATGCCAGATATTTGCTGCTGCCACCGCTGAGGCTCCGGCGCGGATGCCATCCGCATAATGTTCAAACAGCCCTACTCCACTACAGGCAATCACTGGTATCTTCACAGAAGAAGTAATATCTCTGATCAATTCCAGATCATAGCCTCGCCCGCTCCCATCACGATCTATGCTTTGTAATAGGATCTCACCTGCGCCATATTCTTCAACTTGATGAGCCCAATCTACTGGGTTCATCCCAGTAGGAATGCGCCCGCCATCAATAAAAACCTCGGTACGGCTATCAGCATGACGGCGTACGTCCATACTTACTACAATTGCTTGACTCCCAAACACCCTTGCGCCGTTCGTAATTAGGCTTGGAGACTGTACTGCCGCCGTGTTGATAGTAATCTTATCCGCGCCTCGGCTAATACGTTCTCGCATATCTTCGACAGTACGAATCCGCCCCCCCCACGTTAAAGGCATAAAACAAGTTTTACTTACCTCATCTAAAATACCAAGAAGATCATCTAATCCTTTGACCTTATGATCATCACGGCGTAGATCATAATGTTCCTCACGGCTAATATCCAAATAAATCAGTTCGTCCACATTCCATTCGTTAAAACGTCTCACTTCATAAATGGGATTGCCAATCACTTGGTGAATCTTGAACGTCTCACTCCGGACCAACAATCCGTTCTGCAAAAGTAAAACAGGGATTAACCTATTCTTCAACATTTTCTGCCTACCCTCACAACCTCAAAAAGTTCCGCAAAACTTGTAAGCCGGATTTTTGGCTTTTTTCGGGATGGTATTGCGTCGCCCATATATTGTCTTTCTCAATACTTGCCACAAATTCGGCGCCGTGTTCACAGAAGCCATTCACAACCGACATATCGTCTGGTTTCAGCACATAACTGTGGACAAAATAAAAAGATGGCGATTCCCCAATACCTGCATACATACCATCTTTCTTAGTAACTCTGACATCATTCCACCCAATGTGCGGCACACGAACAGTAGGTTCATCAGACTCAAGTTTTTCTACAGTACCCGGGATCCATTTCAACCCCCGAGTAAGGCCATGCTCAGTTCCAGTAGAGGCTAAAACTTGCATTCCCACACACAAGCCTAAAAACGGCTTGCCCTTTTGTTTAACCTCAGACTCCAATGCTTCTAACCAACCATACATTTGAAGATTTGCCATCCCATCCCCGAAAGCGCCCACCCCTGGTAGGACAATTTTATCCGCTTTGTTTAAGAGTTCGGGCGTCTTAGCAATCTGTGCCTCACAATCCAAAACGCTAAAAGCATTTTGCACCGACCGCAAATTCCCCATTTTGTAATCAATAATCACAACTTTCATAGAGCCCATATCATTATGAATTGTTCTACTCTCGATACTTAATCACGCGCGCTGGAATGCCTACCGCTACCGCGTATGCTGGGATAGATTTTGTTACGACAGCTCCTGCACCTACTACAGCACCATCTCCGATCGTCACGCCTTTTCCAATAGTCACATTACCACCTAACCAAACATCTGCGCCAATTGTGATCGGTGCACCAGTAAAACCTTGTTTTTGGATCAATTCTCCTCGACGGTACAAATGTTCAGAAGAATTAATATATATAAACGCTGCAAAAATGCAGTGTGGACCAATTGCAATGCCATGTCCGCCATTGAAAATACTGTAGCTGCCTAAAGCAACCCCCTCCCCCACTTTGATCTCTGCATCATTCGCCGCTGCCAACCAAACTTCAGTACCAATTCGCACATTATCACCAAGCGTCAAACGTCCATTTTTACGCATTCGAATATAAACTTTGCCGCCAAGAGACACGTTGTCACCAATGACAATATTTGATAACAATGCATCATCTCGCAATAGCAGATCAAGCGCACTATGCATTTGAAAATTTTTTCCAACTTTTGCGCCGCGCGCTGTTAAGTAGACTCGCCACCACATTCCCCGCAAAATATCTCCTAACATATTAAAGTAATTAATCCTTTTCAAGGATATAACGATGTTCACCATCTCCCCACATCAAGCGTGCATCGGTTACACTTCGCTCAATTGCACCATCTAAATCAAAAGGATTTTTACCAATCACTTTGGAAAAGCGGAAACCCACCTTCTCGAGCATCGCTTCCAATTCGGCTTGTGTAGTGTGTGTTTCCACGGGTACATACCACGTATCGCAAAAAATAAATCGGTTTGAAGGCAGACCTATAATAGTAAGCACTGCTTGTGTATATTCTAGAGGTATGCGCTTAAAAATTTGTCGCAGTGCATTGCGCGTTGTCCAAAAAATGCCGCCTGCTGCATATAAATATAAAAATGCTCTACCAGGCGATTTCAACACTCGCCGCAATTCCATAAGTCCTTTTTCAATGGAATCTGTATGATGAATCACGCCATTACAAAACACAAAATCAAATTCCGCCTCATCGAAAGGCAGATGTTGCACATTACCTTCACGAAATTCAGCTGCTAATTGATGTTGTTGACAATATTCTTGAGCTGCCTCAAAAGACCTGCTTTGTACATCAACGCCCACAGTTCGCTTTGCCCCCACACGGGCTAAAGCAATTGAATAGCGTCCTGAACCACACCCCATATCTAATACATCCTTGCCAACAATGTAGTTGTCAATCGCATTTTGTGGAAGCCGATTTCGAAACAAACGAAGACTCTCTTCGACTAAAGATTTGTTATCAAAGCCTTTCCACAATTCGGAATATAGGTTGGATGTGGTCTTCTCTAATGCTGTGGATTGCCATCGGTCGTAATCAGTTTTAATAAAATTTATGGGGTAAGTGACAATCACAGTAGAAAAATTCCGGGATAATTCCAACAGTCTTTTGATTTGTGCTATTGAAAATCCAACCGGATCGACATTATTAAAATCTGCATAGGGTTCAACAGGATACAGAAAACGATAAAGTTCATGACATAGGATCACGACTAAATACGGGTATCCCTTGTCAATGAGATTTTTACAAGATACAACGAATTCACTCAAAAGTGCGTAATATTCCTGATCGCGCTCCATATAGCAGTCCCTTCTCTCAATTAGAAAATTCTTCCAAGAAAATCTTGCTGTTCAAAAAATAAAACAGGAACTTACTTTCACTATTTGGCAGATCGGGTTTCGTAAATAATGCTTCGATCTTGTCGCGCCGCACATAATCGAAAATCGGGCTGTCGGCAAGCAATTCGGATCGCACCAACGGATCTCGCACATCAAGGAAAGAAAAGATCGGCGCGTTAAAGCCGACTTTGCGGCGATTATCTACTATAACGTCCGGCGCAATTCCCCGTACCGCATCACGCAGCACTGCCTTCGCCGCTCCATCTCGAATCAAATGGCGCGACGGAATCGAACAGCAGAATTCAAACAAATCGCGATCCAAAAACGGCGAGCGATTCTCAATCGAGTAATACATAGCATTGAGATCATCCTCGTGTAAAATCACCGGCACTGCTTCATAAAACATTTCATTCATCATGCGGTTACGCAACAAACTATTAGTGAAATCATGCTCGACAAATGGTTCGTGCCAATCATTCAACAAATATTGACTGAAGATATTTGCATCTAAATAAATGTGATCACGAAAGTTCTGGTCTTGAATAAACAGATCGGGATTTCCAAGAAACGGGTTGCGCACAATAGGATGAATATGTTGTTGCCATGCGGCTAACGCCTTCGCATGTGAGGCGGCATCACCGTGAACCTCGGCAAGATAAGCAAGATGATGATCATAGTAGCCCGTGAACAATTCATCCGCCGCTGTGCCGCTTACTGAAATCCGGTATCCGTGAGTGGCGATACTCTCCATCAACATCCAGTGTGCATAATACGAAATCGTATAAACAGGCGCATCGTGATAACGCACAAGCTCGCGCAATTTTGGCAAAAATGATTCGGTGTTCACTTGGATTGACGTGTGACGAATGTTCAACTCGCGCACCGCGTGCTCCACCATCTCTTGCTCTTCGTAACGCGCATCCGAGTTGACGATGGTAAAACCATGCACGTCATAATTAAAGACACGTTTGGCAATGCTGATCAATGCATTCGAGTCTACGCCGCCGCTCATACAAAATGCGAGCGGGACATCAGCGCGTAGACGCAATTCAACCGAGCGGATCAATTTCTCGCGTGCGCCCTTCACTGCTTCTTCATAAGTCATGCCGTCAACGGGTGCGAAGCGTGGTTGCCAATACAAGCGTTGATCTTCTTTACCATCGGCGGCGATTTGCAAAAATGATGCGGGTGGCAATTCGGTGATGCCCTTGAAGAAAGAATGTCCCTCTTTATATAAGGACTTGTAACCGTTGACCATGTAACGATAAAGATGATCGTGATTGACTTCTAAGGCTTTGTCTCGTAAGGCAACGATGAATTTCACCTCGGAGCCAAAGTAAATACCAGTCGTATCGCGATAGAGATACAGTGGCTTCTCACCAAAACGATCACGGCATAAGGCGAGCGAACTATCGGCTTCGTTGTAAGCTACAAATGCCCACATCCCTTCACAACGATCTAATACATCCCACCCGTAATTCTCAATCGCACGTAGCAACACTTCAGTATCTGATTGCGTTTTGAACACGAACCCTTGATCACTTAATTCTTTGCGACGTTCAAGGTAGTTGTAAAGTTCACCATTGAAAACGATCCATCGCGAGTCCACATTCAACGGCTGATTGGCTCGCGGGTCGAGATCGATGATACTCAGTCGCGCAAAGAGTAAATACGTATTACGCCCTGTTTGATTCGTCCAATGCCTATAGGCTGCTTGATCGGGCCCACGACGATGCATCAATTTGAGGCACGTTTCAACGCGCTCAACTGGAATCGTACTTGTGCCAAAGTAACCAGCGATACCACACACAGTAAATTTATTCCAAATGATCTTCCGTTATCACTTCATGTAATGGTGATAACTTGCGTGTAACACGTCCTACTAATTGCTTCGCCATCAGGGGTGGAAAACCATTGCGAGGGCGCACGTAATCAAAATCATTTAATGTGAGGCGCGTACTCTGCGGCAAATCTCGGCTCGCCACAATACTGCGTCGAGCCGCTTTTGCCATTTCAACTTCTGCCGCGCATAAAATTTTCTCGCCACTTCCCAACATCGAATCTGCCGCATGAACAATCTCGGCAAGGCGTTTGATATCTGTTGGGTCAGCCGAGAGGGCATGATCACGGAATATGGAGCGAGTCTTGTCAAGAGTAAAGTGTTTTTCGATAATCCGCGCGCCCAACGCTAATGAGACCATCGCCGCTTCAACGCCCAAGGTGTGATCAGAATAGCCGACAGTGAGATTGAATGTCTCCTGCAAAGTTTGAATGACTCGCAGGTTGGCATCGGCAAATGAAACGGGGTATAGACTTACACAGTGCAATAATGCTAATCGTTCAGACAACAACCCACTCGAAAGGTTGTCGCCAATCGTTTTGACCGCGACCTTCACTTCATCGAGCGTATTCATTCCCGTTGAAAGAATAATTGGCTTATCAAGCGAAGCGATTTTGATCAACGAGAGTGCAAAGTCAAGATCGCCCGACGCGATTTTGATAGCGTCAAGCAACGGCGCAAACTGCTCTAACACATTGATATCAAACACAGAAGCGATAAACAGCATCCCCTTAGATCGCGCGAGAGAAGCCATCTCGGCAAAAGTTTCAAACGAGAGTTTGAAGCGCGTGAGTTGAGCAATACGTTCGGTTTGCGAGCGATTCACCAGCCGAGTCGGTTCGATCACTTGCACCTTCACTGCGTCTGCACCCGCTTCGGCGGCAGCAACGACCATTTCTAATGCTTTTGCCGCATCACCCTCATGGTTATTACCAATCTCAGCGATCAATAAACGCTGTTGGGTTAAATCTCGTCCGCCAATAATCATTGAATTACCTTGCCGTCTTTAATATGCGCGTGCAACACGTAAGACGCGCCTACCACTTTAAAACCGCATCGTTCATAAAGGTTTATTGAAGGGGTGTTAGCGATCTGCGTACCAACGCGCAAATAGGCATACTCATCATACGAATCAGTGACAAATGACTCAACCAGCGCTCTCCCCACGCCGCGTCCTTGATAATTTTTATCGACACCAATCAGATCGATCATCCGCGCGCTATCATTTATCTTCAAGACAGCGTTGAAGCCAACCACTTTACTATCCAATTTCGCCACAAAAATTTTTTCGCCACGCTCGCCACACAAATAATTGGCAACCCACTCACGTTTAATTTTGTTAGCAACATCATTCGAAATCAACGGATCAAGGTGGAAACGTGAATAGACAAAACATGTTTCGGCAATTGCCAATACTTCAGCTCCATCTTGAGGCAATGCTTGGCGTACGATAATGTAGGGTGATTCAACCTTCGTTGGTTCACGCTCAAAAGTGATGTTGACATCCACTACGCGAAAACCTATCGACACAAATTGATTCAGAACAGTGATGCGATCAACCACCAGTTTGACGTAATAAAACGCCCGATCATATTCGCGTACGTGAGTAGTGATCGCCGAGAGATCAGCAACCGCTATTGTCGGAGGCGTCACTTTGAACACATTGTAGCCAAAGATTGAGGAGAGCCATAAATCCAAATAAATCTTCACCCAGACACCTTGATATCCATCATAAACTGCCCGCTTGGATCGAGTTTCTTGTACCACTCAATATATTTAGGGAATCCGACTTCAATAGGGTTTTGCGGATTGTAATTAATAAGTTCATGCGCCTTCTTAACACTCAATGTACCCCGGAAAGGCATGAGGTTGTCGCGCTCGACATATTGAATAGGTGAGTCAGGAAAATGTTGTTTGATGATGCTAACCAGATCGTTGATGGAACGCGATGAACCGTAAGTAAGATTAAAAATTTGGTTACGCGCATTAGGATGTTGGATCGACAGTTCAATACCCTTCACTAGATCATCAATATAGGTAAAATCTAATCTCTCTTTACCGTCACCATCCACCCGAAGTGACCCACCCTTGATGGCGCTCTCAATAAAAATTTGGCCAACACGCCGACTAACACATCGCTGACCATAAAGTGCAGAGGGACGAATAATAGTGTATGGCAAGTTGAATACTTGTTGATAAGCAATCACCATTTTTTCGCCGCCCACTTTCAACGCGCCATAAATGCCGATAGGATTAAGCGGATGATCTTCACTTACTTCTTCGGTGAGGAAGTTGCCATAAACCATACTCGAGGAGAGAAAAATAAAATGCTCTACTTTATAACCACGCGCCACATCAAGCGCGTTCTCTAATGTACGTAAGCTGTGATCAAACGTGCTATAGGGGTCTTTGTTAGATTTGCCTGCGTGCGAAATGGCGGCGAGGTGTACTATCACTTGCGGCTTAATCTCTCCCAGAATCTGGTTGAGTGCTTGATAATCACGGGCATCTTGAATGTGGAGTGGAATATTAGATTGGCGTAGAAGATCGAGCCGCTCGTTGATAATCTTAAGATAAAGTTCGCGATTTTGCAGTTCAGGGCTTGCCGAAGCAAACGTCAGAAGATTGTTTACTTGCAGACCATCCAGAACAGATACTTCAGCGCCTTTTTTCTTAAGTGATAGAGCGAGGTTGTGACCAATGAAGCCTGCACCGCCAATGATGAGAATACGGCGATCTTTAAGATCAATCATAGATTTATCTCCTGAATGGTTTGTGCGAAAGTTTCAGCGATGTAGTTCGTGTCGTCAGCATTAACATGAGGACCGACTGGCAACGCAATTGAATCATCGCTAATACGTGTTGCTTGTGGGAAATCTTCAGCACGATAGCCATACTTGTTTCGATAATATGTCATGCGCGGAACTGGTTGTGGATACATGACACTTGTACCAATACCCGCTTGATTCAATTTACTAACCACTTCGTTACGATATGCGGCAAGTTCGCCATTCAATATCACGCTCAAGCAATAATGTGTACTCACAGCATTGGCACTATTTGAATCAATGATCGACACATCGGGCAGTTTTTGCAACGCCGATTTGAGCTGGGCGAAATTATTGTGACGGCGCTTAAGGATCTCATCAATACGCTTAAGTTGTTTTCGTCCCAACGCAGCGTTAATATCGCTCATCCGATAGTTGAGACCCCATGTGGGTACATCGTACATTCCGGGAATTGCCCGTTCAGTGAAAGAACGATCTACACCAAAAGCACGTAATTTGAAAGCTTTTTCAGCAAGCGCTTTATGTTTAGTAATCAACATTCCCCCATCACCCGTGGTGATATGTTTGACGGGATAGAAAGAGAAACATCCTGCGTCGCCGAAGAGCCCAACATGCTTCCCTTTATATCGCGCACCAACCGCCAATGCGCAATCTTCGATCACTTTCAAGCCATGCTTGTCGGCAATAGACATGATCGCATCCATATCACACGGAATAGCCAAGAAGTGAACGAGGGCAATTGCTTTAGTGCGCGGCGTAAACTTCCCCTCAATCTGCGAAATATCAATATTGCCCGTAGTGCCTTCGCAATCCACAAAGACGCATGTTGCGCCAACTGCTTCAACGGCGTGCGCTGTTGCCGTGTGCGTTTGCGCGGTGACAATCACTTCATCTCCAGCGCTAATCCCCAACTGTAAATATGTGAGATGCAAAGCTGCCATGCCTGAACTTGTAGAGACGCAATAAGCATCACCTCCAACAAACTTGCCAAACTCTTCTTCAAATGCTTTGCCTTGTGGCCCATGAGTCAATATATCACCATGCAACACATCCATAACTGCATCGCGTTCCGAATCGGTAATCCATGGCTTGCCAAAGGGAATAGAACGGGAAGGAATCATACGTATTCAATCGTCTCCGTCATGCCCGAGATCAATGCTCTATCGCAGGCAATGCTAACACTCAAACCATCAAAGATCGTTTGTGTATCCTCACTCAAATCTGCGTCGGTGAGAATCGCTTGAATAAAATTCGGGATCAGCTCACCTTTGGTCAAAGGCAAAGCCGGCAACTGCACCGGGCTGGGAACGACTTCAGGATCACGGCTAGTGTGTAAACGCGCCCCAGCATCATCATAAATGAAAGTGGCGCGAGTGCCAAAAACCCGTAGTACATGATGATGCCGATGCACACAACCAAAGTTTGCTGTAACACGCGCGACCATCGTTGAAGAAAATCGCATCGTGGTCGTCACAAAATCATTATAACGAAACTGCGTTGCTCGTGACACAATTCGGTTCCCCATAGCCGATATAGTCTGAGGACGTTGTTGGGTAATCCACAACATCAGATCAATTAGATGGATGCCGCCACCCTCCATCACCGAGTAATTCTCCACTTGCCCACGCCAACCTTCAGTAATTTTATGCAAACGCCCATACAAATAATCACCATCAAAGGCATAGATGTCACCCAGTTCACCCGAGTTTATCCTTTCTTTAAGCCAAAGATAAAGTGGGGTCGTGCGCAAAACCAGGTTAGATACAAGCCTTAATTTACCACCGTGTTGCGCCCATTCATTTTTAAGCGTACGCAACTGAGCGAAGGTCTGGCACAACGGCTTTTCTACAAAAACATGCTTACCATGTTGCAAAGCCGTCATTGCTTGGATGAAATGAGCATCATCATAAGAAGCAATAGAAACAACATCTATTCTCGAATCAGTCAAAACTGATTCGGCTTCATGCACAAATGGGATATCAGGATATTTCTCTCGCGCCAATAAAAATTTCTCCTCGGAGAAATCACATAACATCACCACTTCACATTGGGGGTGACGTCGATACGCAAGTAGGTGTTGTTCACCTACGCCCAACCCTATAACGCCTACACGCAAACTCATTTAACGCTTCCCTTAGCATGAGCAACTAAAGCCAGTATATCTTCTACCCCATATTGCCAATGTGGTTTATCCATTAAAGACACTAGTGTTTCAAATAACTTGAAGTCAGCCGTGGTATCTACTGAAAGTTGTTGATCACTACAGTCTCTAGCAAATGAGAAATTCTGAATGCGGAAAAATTGGGCGTGTTGATAAAAATAACGTGTCACGTGTTCACGGTCATCGTCATCCATCATCAAAGAATAAGCGTGATGTAAAGCCAGAACACGCATCACTTCTACCGAGAGGCCTTTAGGATAAGAACGCGGGAAAACATTAGTAACCAGATCAAAATTGCCGCTACGAAAGACTGTCACACCGTAATCAATTAAGTGCTGATCAATTAATGGACTGTCCCCATTTACTCGCACACATACATCCAAAGCATATTGGTCCGCCGCCGCTACAAAACGCCCGGCGACATCATTCAATGAACCGCGAAAACAATTGACCCCGTGTGCTCTACAAAACTGTTCAATAGGATCATCACTTGAGTCATCTGAGGTAGCCACAATAACAGTTTTAAGACTTTGGCAATGGGCTAAACGCTCCAAGGTGTATGCCAGCAGGGGTTGGCCATTAGCAATCACGCGCAAAACTTTGCCTGGTAAACGTTGTGAGCTCAGCCGTGCCTGCAAAATCACTCCGATGTTCATTTGCGCTGTTGTTGCTCTTCAAGGAACAGTTGTGTACCTTCCACTCTGATCACCGGCACTGCACCACGTTGCACTAAATTAATGCCGTTTTCTAGACACGTTAGCGACACAACATCTACCAAGTCTCCTTTACCTACAAGACGGACAGAATCATAACCATCTTTACGAAGTCGTTCTAAAAGTTTGCGAGCTTCCAGGCGAGTCTCACGATATAGCTTCATTGAGTATTGAATCGAAACCATCGCCAGCTTGGTCCGCAGAGCAATCCCGTCTGGCGTAACAATATATTTCAAGCGCCGGCGCTCCAATTGTTTGACACGGATGTAGCCTTTTTTAATCATACGTTGAACGACAAAATTAACAGTACCTACTGCTACACCCAAGTGATCCGCCAACGTAGACTGAGTAACATCGAGATTGTTCTCAATATGCTCTAAAACTTGCAACTCGCGTTGGGAAAAGCTCTCAGTAGGCATCACCACTCCAAAATTCAATTATTGAATTATAACACGCCTTGTCAAGCAGGTAAAAACGCATCGCTCCAACCTGTATAATACGCCGCATGATGTCACGACTTAAGCAAACACTCACCCAAACGGACTTGCTCTATCTGCGCGGACGGCATTTCATTCTCATTGACATGGCATTGATCGCCTTGTCATATTTCTTCGCCTACGTTTTTCGATTCGATCTGGGGAAGTACCAAGATTATTATGAGCGCTATAGCTTATTCACAGTGATCCTAATCGCCATCCGCCTGCCGCTGTTTTACTACTTCGGGTTGTATCGCCGCTTGTGGCAGTACGCTAGTGTAAAAGAGCTGGTGGAGATCGTTTTTGCAGTTTCTCTCGGTAGCGGGCTGATCCTGACACTGTTTATAGCGGTGATCTCTTTCAATTTATATCCACCCTACATTAGCTTTCCTCGTTCTATCTTGGCTTTAGAATGGATGCTTACTTTAGTAATTGTCGGAGGCAGTCGCTTTGCAATTCGCATGTTAAGCGAAAGTTGGCAAACAAAAATAGGAGTCGCCTCTGAATTAAAGACGGCGCTTATTATTGGCGCAGGTGATGCCGGTGTGGCACTGGCGCGCGAAATGCAGACAAACCCTCATGTTCAATTAACTCCGGTAGCATTTGTAGATGATGATCCATTCAAAATAGGTCGGCAGATTCGTGGCTTGCCCATCGTCGGTTCACGCCAACAGATTCAGGCAATTGCCTTTCAAACCCAAGCCAAAGTTGCCATTATCGCAATGCCGACGGCTTCAGGGAAAGTGGTGCGTGAGACAGTCGAGCAATGTCACGGCGCAGGACTTGAAACGCGAATCATCCCTGGTATTTATGAACTGCTGGATGAGCGGGTTACAGTGAAACGGCTCCGCAATGTTCAGCTCGACGATCTACTTCGACGCGAAACAAGGGCAGGTGACACAACGTTTACCCCCAATTATTTAACCGGGCAACGGGTGTTGATCACTGGCGCAGGAGGTTCTATCGGTTCGGAATTATGCCGACAGATCGCGCGGTACCGACCTTCCCTGATGATTCTTTTGGGCCATGGCGAGAATAGTATTTTTCAGATATATAACGAGATGCTGTTACGATTCTCATCTATTAAATATGATCCTATTATCGCCGATGTGCGTAACCTAAAACGACTCGCAGATATTTTTCAGCAATTCCACCCCGACATCGTTTTCCATGCCGCTGCGCACAAGCATGTCCCACTTATGGAAATGAATCCGTCCGAGTCAATCACGAACAATGTCTTCGGCACGCGCAATGTTTTGGCGACGTGCGAGGAGACGAATGTCAAACAATTCGTACTGGTCTCCACTGACAAAGCAGTACGCCCCGCTAGCATCATGGGAGCGACCAAACGATTGGCAGAGATTTTGGTTTTAGAGGCGGCTCAACGCACCGGCAAAGCGTATGTGGCAGTGCGCTTTGGCAACGTGCTCGGCAGCCGCGGCAGTATCGTGCCGATTTTCCAGAATCAAATTGCCGCAGGCGGTCCCGTGACGGTGACACATCAGGATGTAAAGCGATTCTTCATGACGATCCCCGAAGCGACTCAATTAATCATTCGCGCGGGCGCATTGGGACAAGGCGGGGAGATTTTCGTGCTTGACATGGGTGAACAGATTAAGATTGTAGATTTGGCAAAGGATTTGATTCGACTCTCAGGTCTAGAAGTAAATCGAGACATAGACATTGTGTTTACTGGCTTGCGCCCCGGCGAAAAATTGGAAGAGGAACTTTTCGCCCCTGACGAAACATATAAAACGACTCCCGATGAACGCATCTTTGTAATTCATAGCCATGCGACGGCACTCACCCGCCCTCTCCTCGATGGACTCGCGGAACTGGAAACTGCCCTTCATCAAAACAAGCGCGAGCCGCTACTTGATCATACGTTGCGCGTGATTAAGAACCTGTCGAGTAATTAATACCCACGTCCAGCGTTTACACTATGTATAGGCGGATGTTCATCCATCCTCTCAGTGGGTTGCTCCTTGCCGCCTTAGCCATCGGCGTTCTGCGGGCATCACTGGTGCCGCGTGGAAATTACAACATTGATGAGGCGGTGCATTTTTCCTTAATCGCCGGATTTAAAAATGAAATTCGGGTTTGCCAAAACGCGCCGACTTGCATTTTTAACTTACTCTTCCCGTCACAGCAAACTAACGACTTGCCAGATCCGTATCGAGGGCTTTTATATTATTTGCCACAGGCTCTTGTTCAACTGCTTCTACCACAGGACGTTTCAGAGGAGGTACGACTCTTCCTCGCACGGTTTTTAACCTTGCTACTCAACCTTCCTGCAATTGTCATCTCTTACTTCACTATCCGTCTTTCCTTTCCATCTTCACGCTCGGTTGCTCTTTTCATTGCCAGCTTCACCGCTCTCTTACCCAGCTACAGCGACATGATGAGCGGTGTGAATCTTGAAGCCCCATCGGCTTTAATCGGATCACTGATCCTCTACGCCGCGTCTCGCCTCATCGTTTTTGGATTCACCCCTTTGAACATTTCTTTGGCTTTGCTCTCGGCTCTTTTGGGCTATTCTCTTAAAGGTACGGTTTGGATCACTTATATCGCTCTTGCCTTAGCGATATGGTTTCGGCTTCCCTCTATCCGTTGGCGTTGGTTAACTGCACTGGGTGGGATACTAATGACAATAGTTTTGGGATGGCGATACAACCCCTTGACCTCACAAGGCGTTTCAAATTGGTATTACAAACACGAACATATCGCTGCCGTTGCAGTTCTTCCCCAACAAACATCCGTATTGAGGCGCGAAGGAAACTACAGCCTGCTCGCCTCACATCAAATTGATAATGTACGTTACGAAAGCGAGATCAAATCTATCGGTATAGTTCAATACCTCATCGAGTCGCGTATGTCAACATTGCGCGGCAAAACAATCACCTGCGGCGTTTGGATGCGCGCTTTTCAAGAGGACGTCATCATCCCTTATCCCACATGCGGAACTCCCCTGCCGCCCACATATTCGTCGTCTACCGCGCTACATCTTTTTTCTAACGAGTGGACGTTTTACGCTACTCACGCTCAAATTCCGCCAAACGCATCTACCGTTGAGTTCATGTTAGGCTTGCCTTCTGATTTATCACAAGTGGTATATGACAATATGATCATGGTTGAAGGAGAATTCCCTCTCGATCAACCGCCAACGTTTTTTGATGCGAGTTTAAATAGTGGCACATGGGGAGTCCGTACTTTTACCAACCTACTAAAGAATCCTTCAGCCGAATCAACCTGGTGGCAAGCGTCTCCGTCTTATGGCTTCCCCTACTTGCTTAATAGCCGCGTCGTCGCCGTCTTAGATTGGGAACGCACATGGACTGCATGGTTCGCACTCGTCCGTTGGTTGCTCGCCAACTTCTGGTCGAGCTTTGGCGGTCTACTTCCCGGTCTCTCCAGCTCGCAGATGATCATCCCGGGGATCATCACCCTCTTCTCGATATTAGGAGTAGCGATCATAATCGTTTGGGATATTCCACGCCAACGTTTTCCATTCAATACCTCTTATGCACGCTATGGTTTTTGGATCTGGGTTGTCACAACCCTAGCGTTTATTGCCTTACTCCTTTATCGCGCCGACATCGTGCCTTACTTGCCAGAGATGTTTATCTGGAGTTCGGCGCGACACGCCGCAGCAGGTCGCACTGCAATAAGTGCGTTACTGGTTTTTGGATTCTTGCGTTGGATTCCACTACGACATCACCGTTTTGCTATCGCCAGCAGCATCATTGCCCTATTCTTATTAAACATATACATCCTCTTCAACGTTCAATATCCATTCCAACACTGCGCGCTCCCTATCGTCACCGACTGCCTCTCCAGCATCCGCTAAAACCTGCGTGTTACAATCCGTCTGAATGAGTCAATCAAATACCTCACGCCCCTCACTGGCACAATTAGCAACTCGCAGTGTGCTGTGGACGGGGTTTAGTCAATACTTCTTCTTCGCGCTTGGACTCGTCAAAACGATTTTTCTTTATCGCCTCATCGGCGCAGAATATGCGGGTCTTATTGCAGGCGCCGCCGTCTGGGCTTCGTACTTCAACTTCTGTCGCTTCGAACTGCGAATCGCTGTTTTCAATAGCAATGAAGAGAAACACATCCTCAACGCGCAATTCTGGTTAGAAAACTTCACTACTATCATCGGGGTGATAATGGCAAGTGTCAGTTTATGGCTAGCGCCGAACTTGGCGCCTGCCGCAACATGGATGCTGATCTTCATCCTACTTGGACTCAACGTTTTTGAGGCTCTCACCTCTACTGCGCGTTACATCGTCGAGAAACGGCTACGACAAGATGTCATTGGGCGTCTTACGCTGTTCACGTCAGTGATTGGATTCTTGATCCCCGTTGGCTTAGCGATTAGCGGCGCGCCGCTTGCGGCGTTAACAATGGAAATTGTTTTGCCGTCACTCGTGGTCGGCGCCGGGGCAGTGTTGTTCACCCGATGGACGCCATCACTTAGTTTTGATCGCGCCGAGCTATGGCGGCAATTCAATGTGGGTTGGACATTGTGGACGAGTAGCCTTTTAGGAAAGATCACATTTCAATTTGACGACTGGCTAGTGTTCAACTTGAATCGCCCTAACCCCATTGCTTGGTTAGAGTCCGGTGTGCGCGCCGAAGGATTTTATTCGCGCGCCTACAACGCCGGAAAGATGCCGATGGATGTCGTCGCCGGCATGATCGGCAGTGTGGCACTCTCGCTGTATGCCGAAAGCGCCGCACGCGGGCGCGAGACTCTGATCGCCGCCTATAAACAACTGACATGGTTACTCGCTTGGATCATCTGCGTCTCTAGCACGGTTGCCTTCGTCGCCGCCGATGAAGTGATCGTGATTCTGTTTGGCGAAAGCTGGCTGCCGATGTCGCCCCTCTTTCGGTTAATGTTTTTCTTCATTGTGGGTCGCCCGCTTTTTCAAAACAACGCGCAACTGCTTACCGCCATCGGTGCCGAGAAAGATTTTCGCCGCTCGATGATCGTTCAAGCATTATTCATCATTATTGCTTGCCCGCCTGCTGTGTACCTTTGGGGCGCTGCCGGCGCCTCCATAGTTGTCAGCGTCATGACCGTGATCGGAGTCATCGCCACAGAATGGTATGTAGTAAAACATTTACAAGCTTCAACATGGCAAATCTACATTACGCCCACACTGACAAGCATCGCGCTCGGCGTCGGGTTATTATTGGTCACACCATTGATCACATCCAACATCTGGTTGGCGGCGTCATTTAAAGGAATCGTCTGTGCAATAGTGTTTGGCATGGTGTTGCTAATTTTCGAGCGAACCAATTTAGTCAGTGCCGTTCAAATTGTGCGACAGGGGTTGAAGCACTAAACCGACGCGGTCTCGCGTAGCGCCCCGTAGCGAAGCGGAGTGGGTGAGACCGCGTCGGTCTGCCACTTCTGTATACTTGTGTCGGTGCCTAAAAATTTTCCTCAGGTGGTCCTTGTCTCCGGTAACAAATTTCACGCCTATCATCTCGCGCGCGGATTACATCGCGCCGGATGGCTGCGCCGTTTCATCACAACAATTTACGACAAACACGAAACGGGGTTGCCGCCTCGCCTGGTGCAACAGATTCCTCTCCCCGCCTATTTCACTTTGGCAGTCATGCAGTTGCCTCTGCCCGAAGCGCAGATGTGGTCGTACTATCTCGGCGACAATTGGTTTGATCATGCGGCGAGTCGTTACGCGCACGAAGCCGATGTGTATCACGTCTTCAATCATCATGGCTTGCATGGGATGAGGATCGCCAAACAGCGCAACGCCATCACCATCGTCGAGCGATCTGCGGCGCACCCGTTAGTGCAACAACGTTTACTCGTTGAAGAGTATGCGCGCTATGGAGTGCGTTACCCGCTCGCCAACAAACACATCAACGACAAACAACTTCAAGAATACGTTGAAGCCGATTACATTTTTGTCGCTTCCGATTTTGTGAAGCGCACGATGATCGCCGAAGGCGTGCCAGAAATCAAGATGCGGAAAAACTTTTTGGGATTCTCGCCTGAACATTTTTATCCGGGCGAGAAACGCGATGATGTCTTCCGCGTGATCTTTGTCGGAGCGATTAGCTTGCAGAAGGGCGTGCAGCATTTGCTTGAAGGATTTAAACGCGCCGGGCTGCCGCCAACCCGCAGTGAACTTTTATTGATCGGGGAAACATTTCCTGATGCGTCATCGTTCTTACCAAAGTATGATGGCATCTATCGTCATCAACGCTTTGTGCCGCATAGTGAATTAGTGAAGCTGTATCATAGCGGCTCGGTTTTTGTGTTGCCGTCATTGCAAGATGGATTCGGGATGGTGGTCTACGAGGCGGCGGCGTGTGGGTTGCCAGTGGTCATCACTGAAAACGTCGGCGCCACCGTGAGAGATGGGCAAGATGGATTCGTGATCCCGATCTGCGATCCCGATTCAATCGCCGCGAAATTGCGTTATCTTTTTGAACACGAAGACGAGCGACGACGCATGGGCGAATCGGCGCGGGTGTATGTGAATCAATTTACGTGGGCGCGGTATCAAGATCAAGTCATTCAACGTTATCGGGAGATTTTAAAAATTTCATGATGGGCGTGGGTTGGGAGGGGACTCCATCAAATGTTAAGTTCGACGCTCTCGCTTGGGCTGTCGGCGACACCGCGCTCGATCTCGGCTGTGGGCGCGGTTGGTATGCCGCCGCGTTAGCCGATCGCGGCTTTCGCGTGAGCGGGATCGATCAAACAAATCGCCTGAGCGATCCGCGAATCGAAATGCGCATCGAATCGATCCGCGCCCCGTTGCCATTCGCCGACGACTCGTTCAGCACAATTTTGATGTTCGACATCATTGAGCATCTTGAAGATGAAGCGGGCGTGATGAAAGAGATCGCTCGCCTGTGCCGCCGCGGCGGGCGCGTGATCGTTTCTGTGCCGAACAACGACGATGCTTTCTTGCCTCAATACGCCCTCACCTACCTGCATCGCAATGACCGCACGCACGTCCGCGAGTATCGAATCGAATCCATCGCGCCGCATTTTGAATCGTTTGGTTTCCGCACGCTGCACTGCGCGTTGCAAGGCAGGCAGCACATCCCGCGCGTGTTTTCAGAATTTGTGCGCGGACCCCGCGCCGTAAAAACTTTTGCCCGCTACGTCATCACCGCCTTGCAAAAAATTGGCGTCATTCACAACACGCGCATCGGCGGCGACATTCACTGGATTGGCGAGCGAATCTAAGGTAGAGACGTTGCATGCAACGTCTCTACGACAGACGAAATGAACGTTTTACTCGTCGGCGAAACGACTCCCGGACAATTGGCGTGGCTCTGCGCGCGCGGCTTCCAACAACTCGGTGTCGCCGCCAGCCTCTTTGACGCCTATCCCTTCGAGAAGCAGCGTCAATCGCGCTTTCCGCCATTCGCCATCGCCGCCGACAAACTGCAACGCGCCTGGGCGAACAACGGTTTACTTTACACCGCCTCACGCCTCAAACCCGATTTGATTTTGATCAGCAAGGGCGAAGAGATCACACCCGCCACACTCACGCGGCTGAAACAAAAAGCAAAGATCGTTAATTGGAATCCGGATAATCCGCTCAACACCCTCAACTCCACACCCGATCTCATCAAGGCGATCCCGTTTTACGATCATTGCTACATCTGGGGGAAATTTTTGTTGCCCGAGTTGGAACGACTCGGCGCGCGACGCGCAAGTTACTTGCCCTTCGGCTACGACCCCGACCTGCATCAGCCGCGCGCGCTTAACGACGATGAGATAAAAAAACTTTCAAGCGATTTCGTTTTTGCCGGAACGCACGAGCCGCAACGAGTCGAAGCGTTGAATCACTTAGCCAATTTTGATCTCGCTATTTGGGGCAACCACTGGAATCGCTTGCCACACGATCATCCCTTGCGAAAACATTGGCGTGGCGCGGCGCACGGCGACGAACTCTCTCATGTATACTCTGCCTCCCGCATCGCCCTTAACTTCATCCGCGAACAAAATGGCAGCGCGCACAATATGAGAACGTTTGAAGCGCCCGCCTGCGGCATCATGCTCCTCACCACACGCACGGAGGAGCAAACAGCGTTATTTGGAGAAGATGAGGGCGCGGTGTTTTTTTCTTCACACGACGAATTACGCGACAAAGCGCGTTACTATCTCGCTCATGAAGAACAGCGACGGCAAATTGCTAAACGCGGTCGAGAAAAAATTTTGCAAGGTCACACTTACGCCGACCGCATGAAACAGATTCTCCTAGACCTTGAAGGTTTTTAAGAACATGGCACAGGCTAGCCTCATCACGCTTGAACCCATTGACCGAGGCGGCGTCCCAGCCCTCACCCGCACGATCTATGATTTGTTGATCAAGTATG
>Ga0209514_10001244_pt1 | contig 45486 bp, 53 predicted proteins | sample Subgrocontami58m_FD_187452 | JGI IMG/M metagenome (GOLD analysis project Ga0209514, IMG submission 187452) | Subsurface groundwater microbial communities from S. Glens Falls, New York, USA - GMW37 contaminated, 5.8 m (SPAdes) (version 3) | ecosystem: Environmental > Aquatic > Deep subsurface >... | reverse complement strand
ACTACAAGATACTTGCTGGCTTGGGAGTGAACACAACATACACTGGAAATGCGACATTGAACTTTAGTTATACATACAATGCTGACGGTGCGGCTGTGACTGAATCGGGATTGACTGTGCACAAATGCTCTGCTTGGAATTATACTGATAGAGTATGTAATGAAGGCTTTGCATTATATGGGAACAAGACAGTATTCAGTGAAGCAGACAGGATGATTGTAAATGCTTCTAGCTTCTCTGCTTATTTAGTTAGTGAATACACTTGTGGAAATTCTATATGTCAAGCAGCATACGGAGAGACAATAAGCACTTGCGCTGGAGATTGCGCTCCTGCAAGCTCAAGTAGTAGTTCTGGCGGCGGAGGCGGTGGCGGAGGAGGAACTGCGGCAAACACGACACAAGAGCAGACAAGGCAGACAACAAGCGGAGGATTACAAATAGGCTTGGCGAAGATTGAAAGAGAATTGACGATTGGGGAGAATGCGACTGAACGACTTACACTGATAAATGGGAAAGATATTGCTCTTGATGTAAACTTCTTGCTTGATAAGGCATTGCGCAGAGTTATGGAAGTGCCTGAACAGATACGCGTTGAATCAGGAGAGACGAAAGTTGCAGATATTATGATTCGCGGAAGCAAAGAAGGAATTTATCAAGGGAGCTTGTATTTAGATAGCGTTGATTTCAACCAAAGTATCCCCGTACAGATTTCTGTTCTTTCACTCCAGAAGAAACTCTTGGATATTTCTTTATCTATTTTGAAAGAGCGCGTGGCTGCGGGAGCAGAGTTGCCTTTCAAAGTTGATATTTACAATCTCGGACAGCAAAGACAGTATGATATTGCACTTACTTATGACATTGTAAAGAAAGATACAAATGAGAGTATTCTGCATAAAGAAGAGCAGACTGTTATTGGTGCAACTTTATCGGTTGTGCGTAGCATTGAGCTGCCGAAAGACACGGAGAATGGAGAATATAAGTTGATTGTGACAGCGGACTATGGTGAAGGGAAGGCGCAGGCTTTTGCTTCTTTTGCTGTTGAGAGATCATTTATCCCTGAAGCAGTAAGCAAGTACGCGCCTTTAGTCATGCTCTTGATTGTAGTAGGTTTCATACTTTTCTTAGGTATGTACTACCTTGTGTCATTGAGACGACAATTAAAAGCAAAGCAGATATCTGAAAAACTGAAGAACAGTGTTTATCCTGCGCCTGACTTTTTGACTTTGCCGCAGTCGAAGTACGCTCATATTGGATTGATTGCTGATGCAGATGAACCTGCTTATCTGGACCATACGCAATTAAACAGGCATACGCTTATAGCTGGAGGCACTGGATGCGGGAAGACAGTGGCTGCGATGGATGTTGTTGAAGAGCTGTTGAAGAAGGGCGTTGGAGTTGTTGTATTTGATCCTGTTGGACAATGGTCTGGATTTGCGAAGAGAAACACTGATGAGAAGATGCGAAGACTTTATCCAAAGTTCAAGTTGGGATTGCCGCAGGCGTTCAAACCTCGGATTGTGGAAATAAGTGATGCGACGATGAACGTGGACGTTGTGCATTACATGCAGGAGAAAGGTCTGACTATATTACGCATGGATAGATTGACTCCGAAGAAGGTTGACAGCTTTATCGAAGGCGCGTTGGGACAGATTTACAGAGCGAATTTGAATGAGTCAGGCAGTTTGAAATCACTTGTTGTTTTAGACGAAGTGCACAGATTGTTGCCGAAGTATGGCGGGCGAAAGGCATACACGAAGTTGGAGCAGGCTGTGCGTGAATTTAGGAAGTGGGGCATTGGATTGCTGATGATTTCACAAGTATTAACTGATTTCAAAGGAGCTATCAGAGGCAATATTGGAACAGAGATACAGATGCATACTAGATACGAGGGAGACATTAAGAGAGTGAGAGAAAGACACGGAGCGAATGTGTCGAAGTTGATTTCCAAGCTACCGACGGGACTTGGTCTTGTTGAGTGCGCGGATTACAACAAAGGGAATCCGTACTTTATAGAATTCAGACCTTTGCTGCATTCTCCTTACAAACTGACGGAGACAGAGGCGAAGCAGTTGGTGAAGAAAGAGACACCTGTATTACGGAGAATTCAAACATAGAATGACAGCAATTGTTCAATCTTCATTTTCCTTAATTGCAGAATTGGCTGACTCTGCGCGTTTCGCCTGCCATTCTTCTCTTTTTTGCTTTTCAATAGGGCATTCAGGATTGAAGCAGAACTCCCAAGGGCGCTTTCCTTTGCGTATAGCAAGGAGTTTTGGGAAATTATCTGATTCGCATCTTTTGTCGTTATCCGTTTTTTTGATTAAAGAGTTAGGCGGTAGAGAGAATGTCTGAGTGCATGCAGGATAAGCAGAGCAGGCAACGAAGGAGCGGCGTGTCTTTTTTGAAAACATGATGCGAAGATTTCCATTTTTACAGGTGGGGCATGGACACAAGGTGTTTGCCTCATTTTGCTCCTGTCTTAGTGTTTCTAATCCTTTAAGTAGCTCTGCACCTATTTCTTTCTCTTTTGTCTTGAATTCTTCGGCGATTTTCAAGATGATATCTTTTGCCTTTGTCAATACACGACGTTCGTGTTCATGCAAGTCTTTGTCAAGTTCCTGCATTTTTTCCATCTCTTCTTCAAGCTGGCGCGTCAAGTTTTCATCTATGATAATTTTTGAATGATTTTCTAATGCCGTAATGAGGCGTACGCCAAGCTCTGTCGCTTTGATGCTTCTGCCATCAAGGTATCCGCGCTCGAATAGAGTGTCTATTATTGTTGAGCGTGTTGATTTAGTTCCCAGATTCTTTTTTTCAAGAAGTGCAATAAGTGATGCAGGCGTGAATCTTGCAGGAGGTTGCGTTTCCTTTTCTACGAATTTTATTTCATCGACTTTTACAAGACCATTAATATCTGGAAGCTGTGATTCTTCTACTCCAGAAGGATAGACTGCCATCCATCCTTTCTTTAAAATTGTTGATGCATTTGCCGTAAAGTTAAGTTCAGGGTTTTTTACAGGGAGAAGCATTATTTGTTTGCGGGCTATAATTGCGTCAGGACAGAAGGCAGCAACGAAGCGCTGCACTATAAGATTGTAAAGCTTCTCCTCGTTGTCTGTAAGTTTAGCATATTCTCCTGTCGGATAAATTGAAGGGTGTGCTGGGTCTGTCTTTTTGCCCTCAAAGGGTTTTTGGCGCGTGGCTTCCTTCACAAATGGAAATCTTTTATTTAGAGCTTTTAGGATTTTTTTTGGCTGAATTGCTTCAGGTATTTTCTGTGAAGAAGTTCGAGGATATGATATCAATCCTGCGATATAGAGTTTTTGCGCTGTCGCGAGAGTTGCAGAGGGGTTCATCTTAAAGAAATGATAAGCTTCGCGCTGTAATGTGGTAAGATCGAAAGGAATTGGTGGAGGTGTGGCAACTTTTGTGGTTTTTGTTGATGCATTTGCTTCTTTTATTTCTTTAAACTGTTCGAGCAAAGCAAAATCAAATATATCTTTTGGATGCTTGAACTCAATGCCTTGACTGTAAGCAAAGACCTGCCAATATGGTTCTGGCTTAAAGCTTTCTATTTCTCTTTCACGATCTACGATTATCTTGAGAGCAGGTCCCTGAACACGACCTATTGAAAGAATTCGGAACGAACCAGTGGTTTTGATGGCTGACATCAAAGCGCGCGAAAGGTTAATTCCATAGAGCCAGTCTAGATAATGCCGAGTCTCTCCTGCATATGCGTTTCCCCAATTGAGTTCTGCATGCGCTGATTCATACGCTTGTTCAAGCTCAGGAGCAGTAAGCGTTGAGAATTTCATTCTTTTTGCGGTTGTTTTTCTACAAATGAAGCGGACTACATTCCATCCTATGACCTCTCCTTCAACGTCATAGTCTGTTGCGACTATGATGCTTTCAGCAGTTCTTGCTAAATCTGTTAAGACATCATAATACTTCTTTGTGAATTCTGAGCCTTTCTTGACATATGATGGCTGCCACTCAAGTTCAAAGATTGGCCAGCCTTTTTGTCCTGCACTATATGTTAGATTGAAGAGATGACCTACTGCAGAGGCTACGGTTATTATTTTCCCGCCTCTGGTTAGCTCATAATATGCGACACCATCCTCGCTTCTTTTGATTGGAGAGCCAAGTGCACTCGCAATCTTTTGTGCTGCCTGCGGCTTTTCAGTAATTATTAGAACAGTGTTTTTAATTGGTTTAAAAACTGGTTCACGAGTTTTTTTAGGCACGGCTGTTTTTTTCTTGGCGGTCTGGCTGCGTCTTTCTTCAAAGTTTGTGGCAGGAACAGGTTTGCCTGGTTTTTCTACTGTTGTTAATTCTTCTACAGTTAACCTTGGCTTTACTTCCTTTTCTATTGTTAGTTTTGTATCGCTTAACGGGATAAAATCTTTTACTGCTGTCATAATTTATAGAGGTGGAAGAAGTATATAGATTTAGGGGTAACTGCAGAATTATTTAAACTTTAAATTTCAATAATCATTCCTTCTCTGCCGACGTTCAGGACACGCGTTTTGCCTATTTTTTGCTCAAAACCAGAAGCTTCGTGAATATGACCATGGATAAGAACATCTGGCTTGAATTTCTTTATTGCTTTTCTGATTGATGTGCTACCTGGAATTCCAGACCATTCAGAAATGCTTCCTTCTGGATGCATATGCGTCACCATGACTTTCTTTTCTACATTCTTAATTGAGCGATGCGCTTTTTTGAGAGTGTCAAAAATCTCATTTTCTGTAATCGAGCCAGGAAAAAAAGGAAGATTTGCCGCGCCGCCCGCTCCGAAGAACCCAACTCCTTCATACACTGCCGCGTATCCATGCAGGTTTTTTATGTGATATTGTGCGGCAATGACATCAATATCTGCAAACGCGTCATGATTGCCTGGGATGATAAGTACGTGCTTCTTGCAGTCTTTGAACGGCTTGATTAAGTCTTTTGTTTCTATGTGACCCGTAATGTCGCCACAGAGGACTACTAAATCGACATTTTCTTTACTTGCCCTCTCTGCTAGTTTTTTGACTAACCTAGAATCTCCTTCTATGTCTGAAACTGCAAGAATCTTGAATTTCTTTGTCATAATCTTAAGAGAATATAATGACTTTTAAGCTTTTAGCTGTGCTGAATTTTTGGATTATTTTTGCTAATTCAAAGCGAAAATCTTGATTCATTCAATAAATCATAAAATTTTATTGCTTCGTGTACGTTCATTGGAGGTGTTTTGACAAACCAGCGGTCGTTCTCTGTTCTTTCCCATTCTGAAAAGATACCTGAAGGAAAATGTAACCTTTCAGATTCAGATTTTACCCAATACACGTTGTAAGCCATACGATCCCATTCTACATACCAAGATTTTTCCAGACTGCTGATTTCTTCCCTTTTGATGTAATGTAGGGGGTAACGCCAATCTAAAATATCTTTATGCTTTATAAAAGATATCTCTGATTTTACACGCGTGATAAATCCGCTCTTAAAAAGCAGCTCAAAATCTTCACGACAGGTTTTGTAGTTTTGATGGTCAGTACTGGTTGAGTTTAATTGTGATAAATTTTTTTCCTTTGGATCTTCTGACATTCTCTTATTTCTAATAAACAGTTCTTAAACATATGGATAATTGCGTTAATTTGAATACGTTTAGTACGCAATTTTCTATATCGGGAATTTTGTGCAATTCTGAAATTTGTCTTTCCGTCTGTTTTTCTTCTTTTTTATACTTTTAAGAACCAATACCGTTGCTGCTCCTATTAATAGATGATTCGTGACATATTGTTACTCTTATTTCAGAGAAAAAGAGAGTTGAACAATTTGGGGACGACAGCGGTTGATTTGTTACTGGCTTAGATAACAAAATTGGGGAAAAGTTTAAAAGCGATATATTGATTCAGATATATAGGTTGGAACAGATATATTCCCATGGATAACGAACAAAAAGATACATTTGATATTTTCTTCAGAAGAAAACCGGCATTGATGCTGGTAGCTCTGAAACGTATTACGCGTGCTAGATACGGAAGCATTCTGGCAAAAGAAGTTGATTGTACATATAGTCACGCTGTTAAGATTCTCCAAACACTTGAAAGATTAGGATTGGTTCTTTTTGAGAAGAAGGGGCGGACAAAGCTGATTAAACTTACTAAGAAAGGTCAAGAGATTTCTGAAAATATCGAGAATATTAGAAGACTGTTGAGTTGATCAGTTAGCTTTCAGTTTTATTTTTCTTCAATACCCTATAGTCTTGCTATGGTGATAGAGTGTACACCTTCTTAACTGAAGAAACGCGTCACTGTGTATAACTCTTAAGTCAGTATATGAGAGATAATTATGTCAAGAACCCGTGGTTCTTGAGCACTCTCGAGAATCAAAATCCAAGGATTCTCGAAGTCTCAATATGAATCTACTTCTGTGCTCTGGTTTTTCAGATGCCTCACTCCGTCAGCAGACGGACTTCGAGACATCAATGATTTGCTAATCATTGAGTGCGCTCACGAATTCACATTCGTGACGATATGCTTATTCTCGATAGTGTTCAAGAATTAGCAAATTCTTGACATTTGCCAGCAGGCAAAAGCTTGCTGTGGGGAGCTTCACTTTTCTTTGAGAAACGTTGTTAGTCCTTCCACATGCGATAGACCTGCCTGAATCAAGGTGCGTCTAAGTGTTTGGTTAATGTGAATGCCGAGCTCATGCAGAATCGGAGCGGCCTGCGCGATTAAGTACCTTCCTGCGGTGTCGTTGTCAAAAAGGAGGCAGACTTCTTTTTCTTTATTAAAGGAAGAGGCGATGCGCTCGACGCGTTCTATCAAGGAACCGCTATGCTCGTTGAGGATAAAGACACTTGAGAAACCGAGTGCCTGTAATGCTGAAGCATCGCGCTTGCCTTCTACTATTAGAAGCATATCTTTACATTTATCAATTACTTCTACAAGCTCATTTCTTTTATTCATAGAACAAAGTCCGACTCGCTCTTCATTTCTTTTTTAAGCACGTCGTAACATTCTTTGCAGATATGAAATTTTTTAACAGTACGTTCTTCTGGAGGGCTAAATAATAATGCTCCAAATTCGGTAAGCTCTTTACTACACCTGTCACAGAGAGGTTTGATTGTCATGTGTTCATTTCATTCGCGAACGGACTGGCCCCGACGGGATTTGAACCCGCGACACCTGGATTTCTGTAACTTTTACATTATAAGAGTCCAGTACTCTGACCGGGCTGAGCTACGGAGCCATTGTGTTGAGGAGAATAAGATGTTTAAAAACGTATCGCGATATGCTATTTAGTGCCTAGCCATAACTGACGAAGATGCAAGTGCTGTTTCGACTATTTCCTTTAGTCTTTTCACTCCGCAAGTTTTTGGAGCGCAGTATGCATGCGTGAGTTGAGTTAGATGAGGAATTATTTCATTTGCATCTCCAGTATAAAAAACCACTGGAGTCATATCATTTTTATTTCGTAGAGTTGTAACGGCTTCAAGTCCTGTAAGGTTTGGCATGTCATAATCTGTAAAATATAGGTTAAATGGCTCGCCTGCATCGCGCGCTTTCTCTGCGCTAGCTACAAGATTTTCTCCGTCACATTCTTCAGTAATTGCACAATCAGGGTACTGGTGCTTAAGAAAATCATGAATTGATAAGCGCACATCACTATCATCATCCACTAAAAGTATCCTTAAGTTGCTCATACATTTTTGCACATATAACCCTATTTAAACTTTTCTCTTGTTATCACTTTAAAGATACACAATATCTATCGATATTTGCGCCAAGTGTGTCTGCATTTTGTGCATTTGTAGAATTTAGTCTCTGATTCATCGGAAGCGCGGGTTTGTGTCGTCCAGAAATATGCTTTCTTATTCTTGCATTCAGGGCAAGTCATATCGACAATAGGATAAGTATTGTTTTCTTCCTCATTTATAACTGCAACAGCTTCATGCTTCTCTATTTTTTCCGAGGCTTCTAGCTTTGGTTTCTTTTGTGATTTAGTGCCACAAGCAGCACATACTGCTTTCTCTTCACGTATGATGACTAAACCTCCACATTTCTGGCAAAATTCCATTGTTTAAATAAAGGGTATAGGGGTATTTTAATATTTCGGTTTTATCATGGATGAAGTTTCTTTTACACACTCTTCGTTTTTAACGCTCGTAGAAATCCGCGGAATTTATTCCGCGGTTATTTTGTCGCGGATTTCTCCGGCAGTCACAAAACCGCAAACAAGCCTCGGCTTTCAAGCCGAGGTTAAAACCCTAAGGGTTTTATGACTTACAGAATCCTTTACTATCCGGTTCTTTAAGTGTTTCGAAGAATATTAGCTTAATCCACCCCAGATAGGGTATGCGAGCCACTGCTTTCCCCATGAGCGCATCATTTGGGATTGCCCTCTCAAACAGAAGCTGATCCGGATTGTTGTCTCCCTTTGTTGCTTTTGGTTGTTCGGCAATTACACGGTGGATTACAGGGTATCTGGTTTCAGCTCTAAATATCATGATATCTCCGCGTTTTATTACGCTTTTGCCCCAGACTATTACGATATCTCCTTTATTGAGACCATTCTTTAGAGGGAATTTTTTAAAATCTGTAAAAGTGATATTTCTCGGTTCATACCATCCCTTATTTCTTTCCCACCATCCTTGAAATGACGTTGAGTGGTACATAGAGCAAGATTCCACGACTACAAGAGGTAAAGGCGCGCCTGTAATCATCGCAACTGTCGGGAAAAATATTAGTTTAATGAATATTACGATAAGAATCAGTGAAACAAAGAACGAAGGCCAAGTGTCTTTGCGAAGAAAGTCCCAGAAAGAAAGAAGAGTTTTTTTGACGGACATGTTGTTTGATAGTCTGCGAGATTTTTAAACGTTGGGATTTTTCGTCGAGATAGAATAAATTAAGATACATGTCTTCCTGACTTGTTTGCTGATAAATTACGCAGAACTTTCATCGCTTTTTTTGCTTTGTTTTTCGGTATGAACAGATGATCATGATGATAGGCTGAGACTACATTGACAGGAATACTTGTTTTTGCAAGCTTTTGTGTTATTGCGGCAAGAAAGCCTACTGCATTGAGGTCAGAGTTTATTGAGAGAGTGATATGCGACCAAGTTCCAGTATATGGGAGATTATTCTTATCTGCCTATCTTTTTTCTAAGACGAGCGTGATTCCTTCTTTTTCTTTGAATATTAGTAAAGAATTAAGACTTGATTTTAGTTTCTTCACCTTTCTTTTAGAGACAATACGGAAAACATACTCTTTTGTTTCTAGCACAGGTTGTATATTCTTCAGGAGAATTGACAGTTTTTTTATTCTTTCTTAATACCCCATAGCTTGCTGTGGGGATAAAGCCAATGCTCTCCTGACAGAAGAAACGCGTCCATGTTTAAATGAACAAAAGTCTGGTTGAGGAGATAATTATCTGTAATACGAATCAGCTTCTGTGCTTCGATTCTTTTAGATGCCCCACTCCGCCAGTAGGCGGATTTGCCAGCAGGCAAAAGCTTGCTGTGGGGAGTTTCACTGCTGTCATCGTGAGTTTTATGAGTTGCGCGCTTTTATAAGTGTTTTGAGAAAAGGGGCTACATGCTTTGGGATTGAGCGGATAAGAAATGGATAAGAAATAAAAAGATGCACAACTTTTTGGCTTGTTGTTTTAAACAATTTAAGGTAATCTTTTCCATTAGGGGTGAATGCGTATTCACCATTTTTTCTGTCATGATGGAAATCAATAATTGCGTCAATCAAGTCTCCTGTTTCGCCAAGATTTCTGTAAAAATCTACAAATGAGTCACTAAGACAAACATAGGGTTGTAAGAACGAGAAGGTTGTGTTCGCGATGCAGCGCCCGACGTTTTTTCTTGCTTCAATGTATTCTTTCATTTCCTGGGCACAACGTTTATTTTGATCTGCTTTGAGCGCTTTTTTGAAGTCTGCGATTACAAGTTCTTGCCGAGGTCTAATGAGGAGAGACAATGCAGGTGTGAGTTTCTTGAGCGTTGATGATGAGGACTTGGAGAGAAGAGAAGGAGTGACAAGTGCTTCAATGGCTATTTCTCCTGAAACAGATTCATTGTCAATTTCATGGTCGAGCGCTTTAATCCAGCAATATAAGGTTGTTAGCGCCTGAATAAGAAAGTCTCTGTTGTGCTGAATACTGAAATAATCTAGAAAGTTGCAGATGTTTTCAGGAGCCTTAAGGTATGGATGATAAGGGATCGTGCATGGAATACAATTATTTGCTTTTTTTATGTCTAAGATAAGCATCTCTAGGTTGTTCATCATGCGGCTTACGGGAATTGAACCCGTCTCTCAACCTTGGGAAGGTTGCATACTACCGATGTACTAAAGCCGCGTATGAATTCGAGCTAATCAGGGTTAATAATATTTTCTGAGCTTTCTGAACTCAAGATATGAGAGGAATGCTATGATAAGCATGAGTAAATCTACGACAAGACAGGAGGAGCACCATTGTTCTAGAATGAATGCCTGAATTGCTATGAATATGAGAGAAGTTATGGCTCCAACAAGAGCTGTTGTGAAATATAAACGATAGCGTTTATATGAACTGTGCGCCCAGCCATAAAGGATGAACAGAAGCGTAAATGCAATCATGCCCCAGATGCTGACTTTGACTCCGAGCAATGTACCATATTCTGAGTTTTGCACGCCGGCACAGCCAGAGCCTAGGATGCAGAGCTCAGTGCCTTGACTTGCCGTGTAAGCAATATAGATTGTTGCAATCAAAGCTAAGATTATCAACGTTGAGAGATAAATCTGGGAGGGTTTCATGTTCATGCAGAAAGGGGGAAAGAGGTATTTAAGAATGTTAAGGTTTATTAATTCTTAAAGCTGAAGAAGTTTATGTATGAGTATTTGATTGGAATCATTATTTTGGCAGTTATCTGGGCAGTATGCTATTTTGTCCGCAAGGACTTGCGCAGACCCATGCTCTGGAGCGGTTTTGCTTATTTACTGGTTATCGTCAGTTATTTTTTAATATGGAAAATGACATCCTCCTTTATTCCTCTAGGACGACCTATTATTCCAACTTACTGGGATCCTGATACTTTATTTGATTTGGGACGAATTACTGGAGGGTTGGCTATTGAAGATATTCTTTTTATGATATTTGCTGGAGGGATTGCCACTTTCATATATGAATTCTCTTTCGGAAAGCGCATTGTTCTCCGACGCACTTACCATCCTCATGTTCGTGCTATATTTATTGGATATTTAGTATCATTTTTAGTTATGTTTTTCGCTCAACCAAATCCTATCTATCCACTTATCGCCTTTGGTTTTGCAGGAGCAATAGTTTTATGGATTGACAGAAGTGATTTAGTAATCCATTCATTAGTAGGAGGGCTCGGGTTTTTAGTTATATACGGTGCAGCATTTCTCTTCTTTGCATTATTTTTTCCGGAATTTATACTTCGCACATATGCTTTTTCAGAAATTAGTGGGATTACTTTCTTTGGCATACCTTTAGAAGAATTCTTATACGCTTTTAGTTTTGGACTTTTGTGGGCGCCATTATATGAATATGCGCATGGCGAACGGGACGCGCCTTTAAATGATAAAATATAACTTGGTTAGCGCGCAATTAGACACGCAATCTTTACGGCTGCGTGTCTCATTAAACTTGCGCGTAGAACGCGCTTTGCGCGCTAACTCGTAAGAAGTAAATGTTTTTAAACAATCTTTATGACCTATTTATATTGATCCCGTAGCTCAGTTGGTTAGAGCACTGCTCTGATATCATATGTCAGTAAGGCAGGGGTCCCAAGTTCAACTCTTGGCGGGATCATTCTTAAGGAACCGTATGTTCCTTAACTTCAAAAACTAGAAGTTTTTGGGGTCTCGAGAACGAAGTTCTTGAAGAGTTCAACTTCTCTTTTTAGAAGAAAAAGGGTTTATTGCAGTAATTCCTGCAATAGAAAAGTCTTTTGTGTTTTCAGTGTATATTGTTCTGATGTTGTTTTCTAGCATAGTGGCTGCGATGAGCGCGTCCCAGAACGGCATTTTTGACTCTTTTTGAATATCAATTGCCGAGAGCGTAGTCTCTTCAGTGTATCTAGTCTTAGTAATTGTTTCCCTTTCAATTATTTTTTCCATTACTTCTTTAGCTTCATCTTTATCAACTTTTAGTTTTTCAGTTACTATAAAAAAGAACTCTGCCAATATCTGATTGGAAACTGCTAAAAAGTTCTTTCCATCAAAACATTCATCAATAATGCTCCTTGCAATTTCTTTTTTCTCACTTGCTTCTTTTTCGAATGCATATATCAGTACATTTGTGTCGATGAAAAATACTTTATCTTCTGTCATAAATTTCTGCCCTATTGAACTTCCAACCCTTGAGAGAGTAGAGACCTTTTCTTGTTATTTCTTTCATTTCTTGTGCTATCTTTTCTTGCCTTTGCTCATGAATCCATTGCTTGAGAGCAGCCTCAACCGCTTTGCCTAAGATTCCTTTCCCTTCCCCCATTTGTTGCTGGACCTGCTTGCGAAACTCTTGTGCCACTTTATCTTGTATGTTAATAGTAATTGTTGCCATTATACATTTAGATAATTGATATATTTAAATGTTTTGATTATCTAAATATATCTTACTTCAATCCAAACTCAACTGTCAGACCTTTATCATGAATGGAGAAGCCGCGCAGAGGGAGATTGACAGGAACACTGTTCACATAGACCTTGTTTTTTGCAATGGCTTTAATCTCATAGCCTGATTCGGTCTTTGAAACAAAGACATCATCCGCTGATTCGATACCTTGCGCTGTTAAATCATAGATAACTTTATCTGCAAGACGACGGACATTTGTTTTCGCTTCACTTCTCGGGAGTTTGCTCATGCGTGTTAGCTGCTGTTCTGTCAAGGGACGATTTGTCATTTTAGATTCTCGTCTGCGTTGCTGAACTGGTGCGCCTACGCGGATGCGAATACCATTTGGCATGCTCTTTACTTCAGTTGTTTCAACTTCGTGAATTTGCATATCAATATTCTTGAGAACTGAGTTCATAAGCGAACCGATTAATCTGTCAGCCATGCTCATATTTGAGGCAAAAGCATGTCTAATCATTTCATCATCAGCTATATCTGAGCGACCTAACATTCCAAACTCTTTGAGCTCTTTCTGAGGGTTAATGAGATGAAGTCCGCACCAAGGACAGAAACTATATTTTTCTGCAATCTCTGATTTGCATTTTGGACAGACTGCCTCTTCTTTTGGTTTTTTCTTGAAGAACATTGATGTATAGAAACAAGTCTAACTTTTAAATGTACCTATGAGATCTACTTTTCTAAATCATGTCGTGCGGAATACTTTTTTTATCCAAGTTAAGTCATGCTGGAGCGCTCTTGTGGGATGCAGGGCATTGAGGTCTGGCGAAGGAAATTTTTTTACTGGTTTTATTTCTTTAATCTTCGGTAAGTAAATGAATGCGACTAGGAATCTGAGGAATGCAGCTATGCCAAATAGGAATACATAAGATATTTCTGTTCCAGAATTATAATATTTTAGAATGAATCCGCCGAGGAGTGCGCCGACAAATGTACCTATGCCTACCATAATATTACTGTATGCTACGCAAAGAGGACGATGGCGCGGAGAGACTGAATCATATGTAAAGTTTGTTGTGCCTATGACAAAGGCAGCGTTTGCAACTCCCGCGAAGAGCTGAGGTATAATTATTAGTAATATAGGGTCGCGAATTATCATCCAAGGCAGTGGGCTGAAGATAAACGCTACATTTGCGATTTGGAGCAAGCGCTTGTTTCCATATCTGTCTGAAAGCCTGCCCATCAGAGGTATTGTTAGTAAATATACTAGCGTTGAACTTAGCGTGACGAGCATTAAAGTCACGTAACTAAACTTAAGTTCTTCGAGCATATATATTGCAAAGAAAGGCGAGGCGATCATGAGTGCTGCGTTGAAGAGTGCAAGGTAGATAGTAAACTTCCCGAAATTGTCCATGCGTTTAAGAAAAGAGATAAAAGAGAAGTGGTCGCTTGGTTTTGTCTGGAACAACGGCGCATATTGGCTTTTTAGGACTATGAGAGAATACAGGCGAAATGTCGCTGCAATGGCAAATAGAAAGGCAAACCCCAGCAAGAGATAACCCCTCGTTTTGAAAATATCTATCACAAACGCTCCTGCCAGAACGACAATCAAACCAACTATTCCGATAATCCTGTTTCTCAGACTGAAGTATTTTCCACGTTCATTTTCCGGGACTAAATCTCCAATCCAGGAGAACCATGCAGGAAATGTTATATTTCCCAGTGCAATAAGGAGAGTATATAATATGATAAATATTACTTCGCTTGCGTTTGCCAGATAACCAAAGTGGAGCGCGATGGCAAGAGCTGCGATAGGAAGCCACATAAGAGCTTGTAGTAAAGTAAAGGTAAGAACGATTTTCTTTCTGTTGCCTCCGTGTTCTAGTAGTCTCGTACCATAGAGTTGGGCGAGAGGCGCGACAACTCCTGAAAGTGCAGTCAGCAAACCTATCTGCACTGGCTGGGCTCCGACTTCTTTAGCGAAAGGTACTGCGTATAGTTCTCCGATACTTGCTGATGCACCTGTGCTACTTGCTTCATGCAGACTATTTTTTAAGGCTGGAAGGCGTATTTTTTTCGGAATAACTATAACTGTCTCTTTTACTAACATTAAATAATCTTAGCTTCTGTTTCTTAATAAATCTATCAGTCTTTCCTTCTAATCTTCTGCCATTGCACTTTTTGATATTTGGAAATCTCTTTTAAGTCAAGACTATCGGTTTCACGTTTCTTTCGCGCAAATCTTTCAGACTTTATCTGACGAAGATATTCTAGACTAACTACTGGCATTTCTATGCCACTTTTCGTGTTATAATTTACACCTTTGAAATAATCAGGCACAATCCTCTTTCTATCATCATTTGAACAGAGATATCCTTCTTCATCCTGCCAGTGAAGATAAAGGTCTACATAATCAAAGAGATGCTGATGAGGCTGGACTTTTCCTGTAGTGTGAGTAATCTGAATCAACCTTAAGTTTTCTGTTTTGTCCACTAATCCTCCACATCGTTTTTCTAAGCGTTGTTTTTTCACGAGTTGAGAAATCTCTTTGAGCGTGACAGGCTCATATATATCTCTTTTCTGATTTTTGGGTATTAGTTGTCTTCGCATTCTGAGGCGAGAAAATAGGTAAAAATTATTGTGGCTTACATGGTCTAGAAATTCTGGAAGTTGCGTTACTTCAAGACCAAGATGCAGTGCTCGATGGACTCTGTACCACTTGCCTGTTGTTGCCGGAATCGCTAGTCCTCCTGTCAAAACATAATCCTTCATCCCTGCCGTCAGTTGTGCCAGCAAGTCAAGAGCTGTTTCATACTCTTTAATGTGTGCATCGTTAGGTTTTAGAGTCTCGAGTTTTTTAGGGTGATAGGGATTGATAACTAGTTGATGCCCTTTATGTATTACTTTGTTATAGAGTACATCATTTGCGAGTATGTTATGTTTTTGCAAGGGTGTTGTTAAGAGCGTTTGTGAATCCATACGAAGACTGCATTACCACAAGATTTAAATACTTGTGTATATGGGCTAGTGTATACAGCCAGTTATCACATGACAGACATATTTGACGCTCAGATTGTATGCAAGAAGTGCCAATGCGAGATGCAGCATACGCTTGTAAGTAAGGAAGGTTTTCAACTTAGAGCTGTTCAATGCCCTCAATGCAAGGAACAGATTATTCATCCTGCAGATTTACAGGCAGTAACTCATTTTGATGAACTTCGAGGGAAGACTTTTAGTGTTAAATTGCGCATGGTTGGCAATAGTCACGCGATTAGCATCCCTAAAGAAATTGTTGATTTTATGAATGAGCAGCACCGTCATGCTAAGAGGCAGATGGCTGATATGGTTCGTTTGTGTTTTGAGGATGCTCGTACTTTAAGTGTTCTTTTTGATGATATAGGGGACTTTGAAACACCAAGAACTTCCAGTTCTTGGATGCGTTCAGGAACTAAAGTTCCTGACGAACCCCAAAGTCCTCTATCGAACCGCTTTGAAACTAAGAGAATCTTCGATTCTCGAGGCGCTCAGAAATCAGCGATTTCTGACGATCATCGACGGACATCTAAATTGGAGGGTTATTCAAAGCTCTCTATAGATGGGCAGTTTAGCGCCCGTACTTATCCTAGAACGAGAGGTATTTCATGAAACATCAAGACATTAAACTTAAGGTTGTAGAAGCATTGCAGGATGATGCATACAAAGGTATTGCGCGTATTGACCCTCAAATTATGAAGATACTTGGACTTGCGCGCGGAGATATTATTTCTATTAAGGGAGGGCGCGAAACAGTTGCTATTGTTGACAGAGCTTATCCTGCAGATGTCGGGGAGCAGATTATCCGTATTGATGGTTTGATTCGCAGGAATGCTAAGACAGGTGTTGGCGAGAATGTATCTGTTATTAAGGCTGCTGCACGCGCTGCAACGAAAGTTTCTATCGCACCGGCACAGCAGGGGGTGATGGTTCATGGAGATCCTGATATGTTCAAAAATGGACTTCTTGGGAGAGCTGTCGTAAAAGGAGACATAATCTCTCTTGGAGGCGTTCAGAGAAGAAGGGATATGATGCGTGATGGTTTCCCTGATATAATGGGGGATTTGAATGATTTATTTGGAGGACAGCTTGGTTTTTCAGGTTTCCAGCAGTTGAAATTTGTAGTGGTTGGGACAACTCCAAATGCGCCCAGCATTATTACTGAAGAAACTGAGCTTGTTGTCAATGCAAAAGCAGTTGATGTTTCTGAGGATGCTGTGCCAGATGTTACATATGAAGATATTGGCGGTTTGACTGATGAAGTCAAGAAAATTCGAGAAATGGTCGAATTGCCTCTTAAACACCCTGAGATTTTTGATAAACTTGGGATTGAACCTCCCAAAGGAGTTTTATTACATGGGCCGCCAGGCACAGGCAAGACCTTACTGGCAAAAGCTGTCGCTAATGAAAGCGAAGCACATTTTATTCTTTTGAATGGACCTGAAATTATGAGCAAGTTTTATGGGGAGAGTGAGAAGAAAATCAGAGACATCTTTGAGGATGCAGAAAAGAATGCTCCGAGCATTATATTTATTGATGAAGTTGATGCGATTGCTCCTAAACGTGAAGAAGTACAGGGAGAAGTTGAAAGAAGAGTTGTTTCGCAACTTTTGACGATGATGGATGGGTTGAAATCCAGAGGAAGGATAATTGTCATTGGAGCGACTAACCGAGTTAATTCTATCGACCCTGCTTTGAGGAGACCGGGAAGATTTGATAGAGAAGTTGAAATCTCTGTACCTGACAAAAAGTCACGGTTAAATATTTTGAAGATTCATACTCGAAATATGCCTTTGCATAAGGATGTGAATCTTGAAATATTGGCTGGCAAAACACATGGTTTTGTCGGTGCTGACTTGAGTGCTTTGACTAAGGAATCTGCGATGAATGTATTACGAAAACATCTTCCTGAATTAAAAACTGAAGATAATGAAGCAATCCCTCGAGAAGTTTTAGATAAAATTGTAGTAAAGATGGAAGATTTTGATGATTCTTTGAAAGTTGTCCGACCGAGCGCTATGCGTGAAGTCTTGGTGGAGACTCCAAATGTGAGCTGGGATGATGTTGGAGGTCTTGATCGAACTAAAGGCGAGCTGAAGGAAGCTATAGAATGGCCTTTGAGGAGTCCAGAGAGCTTCAAGCGCTTAGGGATTAGAGCACCACGAGGTATACTATTATATGGTCCTCCTGGAACAGGCAAGACGTTATTGGCAAAAGCCGTTGCTAAAGAGAGTGAATCAAACTTTATTCATGTGAAAGGACCGAGTTTGTTGAGCATGTGGGTCGGTAAATCTGAAGAAGGCGTCAGAAAAGTGTTTGAACGAGCTAGACAGGTATCTCCTTGTGTAATCTTTTTTGATGAAATTGATGCTTTGGCTTCGCGTCGTGGAATGGATATGGGCGCGAAAGTGACTGAAAGAGTATTGAATCAGTTGCTTGCTGAGATGGATGGTCTTGAGGGATTAAAAGATGTAACTGTCATTGGCGCAACTAATCGACCTGATATGCTTGACCCTGCATTGTTGCGTCCTGGGCGTTTTGACAGAGTTATTCTTGTTGATGTGCCTGATGCTGTGAGCAGGCAGAAAATCCTTAACGTGCATCTGAAGAACACTCCTGTTTCTGATGATGTGAAAATTGATGAGCTTGTAAAACAGACCGAAAGTTTTGTCGGAGCAGATATTGAAGGTCTTGTAAGAGAAGCAGCTATGTCTGCTCTCCGAAGAGATATGCAAAGCAAGACAGTTACCTTAAAAGACTTTGAAGAAGCGTTCATGAGAGTCAGACCATCAGTATCAGCAGATACTGCAAAACGCTATAAGAAGATTGAAGATTTGTATATCAAACAGGCAAAAGCAGGCGGTTTGGAAGTTGGTCCTTTGTATGCGGGATAAATTTAAATAGTGGTTCTTGTTAACTTGGAGATGAAAAAAGGGTGTATGAAGAAATCTTTGCCAATTTTTGCTGTGCTTTTTACTTTTTCTATTCTTTTTTCGATGAGTTTTGTTTCTGCGTTCAGCTTCAGTGATTTGATGAAAAATTGGTTTGGCGGTTCTGTCACAACTGGGAAAGCAGTTGATGCATCTGGAAACTACATCTGTGCACCCGGGCAGCTTATCGGCGATGTCAATGGAGATGGTAAAGTTTTAGGACCAGACGCAGATGCTTTAGCCGATTATATTGTCGGAAATAAGCCTCTTCCTTCAGATATTTGCTGTTTTGATGCGAATAAGGATGGACAGATTACGACTGGAGACAAGTCCACTATTCGTAGTATTGCGCAAGGATATACTTCTAGCCCGGGCGCGTGTCCGGGAGGAATTGTGTGCGGAGATGGGAAAAAGGAAGGAAGCGAAGCGTGTGATGATGGAAACACTACAAACGGAGATGGATGTTCTTCGACGTGCACAACAGAGACTCCTGTTGTAATATGTACGGATTCTGATATTAATGCGATGTATCCCGATGGGAAGAATTTACTTCAAAAAGGATATATTACTGTTGGAGCTGCGAAATATGATGACTATTGTGCTGGCGCAGTATTATATGAACAGGTATGCATTAGCGGTGTGAATGCAAGTGTGCGAACGGAGTGTGGTACGGGATATTCCTGTAAAGACGGTGCTTGTATTATGAATGTTAATGTTAATAACAATACTGTCGTTACTATTAACGCTACTAACGCTTCTGTTGTCGCCAATTCTTCTGTGTGTGGAAATGGTAAACTTGAAAGTGAGGAGACATGTGACGATGGAAATGCCTTCAATGGAGATGGATGCTCAGGGTTATGCAAGAGAGAAGATATTGTTTCATTGAACTCCTCTTCTGGAAAAAGTTTTACAGTTACACCATTTAGTGGAGTGACTCTAGTAAATAATGAAGTTTTGAGATCTGTGAAATTACAAGGCACCTTAAATGGATCAACAGAGATTGAATTACTATATTCTTTTAATTCAGATGAATTTTCGATAAAAGAAGATGAATTGAAAGTATATTACTGTGTTACTACAAGTCGCGAATCAACTATATGCGATCAGCAAGGTCTCTCATCTTATAAACATTTTACTCTAGATACTAGGTCGAACATAGTTAAGGTTGATGCGATAAAAGAGGGGATTTATTTAGTTGCAGCCGTTACTTGTGGAAATTTGGTTTGTCAAGTAATACATGGTGAGTCTGCTAAGACCTGTGCTCAAGATTGCCGTGAAAGCAATGGCAGCGGCGGTAGTGGTGAGGGAGGTAATGGAACTGTGGTTTGTAAGGATGGATGTAACTTAGATAGTAAATGCGTTCCGTATGGAACGAGAAAGAAGGGAGAATACTGTTCAATTGATGCAAATGCTATGGTGGACTTGAGAGCTGAAAATGCAATCTGTGAAAATCATTATGAATGTGGTAGCAATGTTTGTCTTGATGGAAAATGCGTAGAGTCTGGGTTGATACAGAAATTTATTGAATGGCTGAAAAAGTTGTTTGGTGGAAGCGATGAATCTCTCCTCTACATAAACCATGATATTGGGAATTTTGAATATACTAGTGCAGTGGTTGGTAGCGGAAATGAGGAACCGTTTGATGATTATGCGCATCTTTATGGCAAAGTGAATCGAGGGGCTTCTGCTGTCTATAATTACAATAAACAAAATGTTTCCACACATGTTAAAGTCGTAGTTATTGAATATAAAGGAGAAATTCCACAAGAAGAGTTTGTTTCTAATATTGTTGATGAAATTACAGACGGAAAAACACGACAAGGAGTTGATATCGATATTGATGATGTTTCTGATTTAAGACTTGAAGAGTTTGAAGGGGAAAGAGGCAAAAAGATTATTCTCTTTGAGGATACGAGATCTTTAGGTAAAAAAACTGTTGGTATGATTTGGTTAAGCGGAAAGAAAGCAGTATTTGTTGTTCTTGACGACTATTTTGTTTTTGACGGTAATGATAAAGAGATTATGGATTTCATTACAGTTTATCTTAAGAAATATCCTTCGACATTGGTTGTTAATGAAGATATTATCCGAGAAGTTGAGAATCGTGTTGGTAAAATGGCTGAGTGCATAGATAGTGATATAAATGCTACATCTCCTGATGGAAAAAATTATTTTGTTAGAGGCACGATTACTGGAATTAATGAAGAAGGAAGTTATTATTCTTTTACAGATTCTTGTCCCTCACTTGGTGAGATAAATTATGGAGTGTTACAGGAATATAGTTGTACTGGTTCTGGAATAAGTATGGGCACGGGATATAACTGTACGCAGGTAGGGGCTTCGTGTAGAGATGGAAAGTGTTTGACTAATTGAATGAAATGAGCGAGTTAATAAAATACTATGGCTGAACATGCACGTCTTATTTTACGGAAGGTTTACGTCTGGAGAACTGCCTTATTTGGATTACTTTTTGGATTTATTTTAGGAGTTATTTTGGCAGCTATTGGACTTGGTGCTCTGTGGTACATTTCACAACAACAAGGCATTTTGCCTCCAGGAATTACAGGCAAAGATATTTTTCTTATTGGGGCTATTGGCGCAGGGGCTTTTGCTGGACTTTCTGCTGTTGGAGGAATAATTGGTGCGCTGTTTTATAACATTCTGGCTAAAATAGGCGGCGGATTGCATGTTGAGATGGAAGAGATAGGTGCGCAAGAAAATAATATTGTGGTTGTTTAATGCAGATATTTACTCAAGTTTTTGGCATATAACTCATTTGCTCTTTCAAATAACTGAATATCTTCATCTAAAATAATTCTTTCGAATAACGCATACCCTGGACCGCCCATCATTGGAGAGACAGGGACATTTACCCACTTTTGATCTAAAACACCATCTGAATTATTATCGAAATAAAAGATATTCCTTTGCCCTGCATAGAAGACTCTTTGCTTCCCTATCTCGCGTACGCTCATACATTCTCCGATATCTCGGAATTTGGTGTTCATATAGATTGGAATATCTATTTTAGCGAGAAATACTACAGCTATCGTTGATAAACAAATTCGTGTGATTAATCTTTCTGAAAGAGTGCTCATTTTATTCTGTTCTCCTTTGATTTAGATAAGTTCCATATGCTTTATCAAACAGCTCTTGCTCTTCCTTGGTTGGTGCCCTTTCGCGATGAAATCTTCCTCTTGGAGCCGCCCCTTCGTAAATGTAGATGTCAGCTCTACTATCTTTGTTGGTGTCTATAAGATTTATTCCTCCTCCGATATCGTATAAATATCTCTTTTCGTTTTCTTCAAATCGAGATTTCGGCTCGGAATTACATGCATGTATGAATGTTCCTATCGCTATTATGCTTCCCATGCAGGTTAAACTAAATATATGATTATCTGCACTTTGCTGTGCTGCTATTTCTCTCTCGATTCTTTCGGTATCTGTCTTTCTCTGTTCTTCTGTTCTATTGTCTATCATACAGTGATGACAAATATCGCTATTATAAGACTTTCTTCTTATTATTTTACTAAAATGAAAGATTTATATATCCTATTTGCTTTAAAGTAAAATGGATACGAAAGATACGAAGATCCTTGCAGAGCTGGCAAAGAACTCAAGAATGCCCGTACAGCAGATTGCTCGGAAAGTTGGCGTAAGCAGAGAAGTTGTTACGTATAGAATAAAGAGATTTGTTGAGCAAGGAATTATTATAGATTTTTATACGACTATTGATATTTCTGCTTTAGGATATAGCCGATATGGGTGCCTTGTTCAATTACGAGGAATTTCTGTTGAGCGTGAGAAAGAACTTCTTTCATGGATTGTACGTCATGACTTCCTAACATATGCGTCACCTCTTGTTGGTCGGTGGAACCTCTCCTTTGATATTTTTGCCAGAGACCAAGCACATTTGAAGTCAGTTATTCAAGAAATCCTTGATGAAATCCGAGAGTATCTTGATTCATATATCATTCTTCCTATCAGCATCTACGAATCTTTTCCAGTAAAAGTCACAGGAGAAAGTACAAGTATCAAAGATTACTCTTCTTCTCAAAAGATTGAAATTGATGAAATTGATAAAGAGTTACTTCAACTATTAGCAAAAGATGCACGTATTGAGTATAGAGAAATTGCAGGAAAGTTACGAATGACTGGGAATGCAATCAAATATCGTATCATGCGATTACAAAAGATAGGAGTTATAAAAGGATATACGATTGCACTGGATACTTGGAAGCTGGGCTATGAGTTTTATAATATACAGCTTAAATATCTCGCATCTCGTGATGAAAATCTTGTCGCGTTTTTACGACGATCACCTCAGGCAACCTATTTTTATCAATCGCTAGGTAATGAGAACTGGAATTTTGATATTGGGGTTGTTGCGAAGAACTCTGAAGAATTGAGAGCATTTCTTATGCAGCTTAGAGAAGAAGTTGGAACAAGCATTAAAATTCATGATATCTATGCGATTGGAGAGATGATTAAATCAGATCATGTTCCTAAGGGAGTTTTTCAATAGGCAAAAGATTTATAAATAAGATATTCTTACTTTCTTAAGATAAGAATGAAAATAGAAACAACAAAAATGTCTTCCCGTGGACAAATAGTCATACCTCAGGATTCACGAGAAGAAATAAAAGCTGAAGAAGGAACAATTTTTACCGTTATGGCTAGCGGAGATACTCTTGTTCTTAAGAAAATAGAACAGCCTTCAAGAGAAATACTTGTTAAAAAGATTGAAGAAATGGCAAGAGAAGGAAGGAAACACTTGGAAAGTCTGGGGATTGCCGAAGCAGACATTCCAGTCATTGTTGAGAATGCTAGAAAAAGGCGCCAAAAAACATGAATATTGTTCTTGACACGAATGTACTTATCTCCGCGACTCTCTGGCAGCAAAGTGTGGCTCAAAAATTACTTGCTAAGATTGTAGAATCGGGAATTCATACAATTTTCTCTTCCAGTGAAATACTCGCAGAATATCGAAGAGTTCTTGTAAGAGACTTCAGTTTTCCAGAAGAAAAAGTCTCTTCTTATATCGAAAATGTCTTATTGTTTGTTGCTCTTGTTAATCCTCAGGTGCGTGTGAACATTGTTGAAGAAGATCCCGATGATAATAAAATTATAGAATGTGCGCTTGAATCTCAAGCAGACTTTATTCTTTCATATGATAAACATCTTTTAGATCTTAAAGAAACTAATGGTGTGAAGATTCTGAGACCTGAAGAGGCTTTAAGTCTCATTTGAATTATGTCTAAGTTATAGGAAATCACATTAATAATCGTAACTCTTGTATGTGATTTCTTATCTAGCAAACAACAAAAAAGATACGAAAACTAAAGTTGTTTGCTATAATTTCATATATCTATAGTGGAAGACCTAAGTCTTTCCCCTAACATCAAGAATATATTTATTCTTGAGTGCCATCAAGAACTTTTTCAAGAAAAGACAATTGCAGGCAACTTATGGCTCGATATTTCTTCTAAGACAAGAAAAATGTTTTTTATTTTTATTTCCTCATAGAAGTTTGAACGAAGATCGTTAATGAAATCTCGTAATTCGCTTGAATCGTGTACTGCTACTCCTATATCAAAGTCATAGATGCCTGAAGGTCCGTAGTGATAATAGAATATGGTTTTTGAATCGTTTCGGAAATAATCTTTGAGTTTTTTTTCTATATCTTGAGAAGGCTTTTCTATCTTGATTTGTAATCCATGCCACTCAAGATCGAAGGCTTTATGATTAAGAGATAGAGAGTAGCCGCGTATTATTCCAGCTTTTTCGAGGTTCTTTACCCTTTGTTTTATAGCGTTCGGTGTAAGATTAAGTTTTTCTCCAATTTCTACATAGGTTTTCCGCGATGACTCATTTAGCTGTTGAAGAATTCCTTTATCTGTTTGATCGACCTTACATTCTTTTTGTAGGATCTGACTTCTAGTAGTGCTCTTTTCTTCTATAAGTTTATGGAAAAAATAAGCTGATTCTCGAACATTGAGTACGGAGTACTCTCCTATATTCTCCTTCATTTTTGTCAAGATTGTACTAAGAGTGCTGTTGAGCTCATCTTGTGTGCGTGCGTAGAGGTCGAAAGTAATGCTTAAGTTGCCGGCAAGCACGCCAATCCAGCTTATAGCTTTTTGATTTTGAAGATATTTGATAATTTCTGATTCTTTGCTTTTGTTAATTCTATCAAATTCAACAAAGACCGTATATTGGTTAAATCCTAATGCTGAGTAGTCAATGAGAGTTACAAAGTCAGTTATTACCTTTATTTTTATGAGGCGCTGTATTCGGTAGTGCACATTCTCTCGTGAAAGGCGCACTTTTTTCCCTATTCTTGATAACTGCGCACTTGAATCTTCTAATAAGATTGCAAGAATCTTTCTGTTTATTTTGTCTAACTTCTCCATACTTATGAAAACGGATAATCCCTATATAAATATTGCGTTTTCATAAAGATTATAGATGCAAGATTTTATATAAGAGAATGCTCTGTGGAATTTAACTAAACAATAGGAAAACAAAACAACATGCCACCAAGCGGATTTAGTCAGCCTGCAATCAATGGATTACTCACTTTCGTGAGATCGGTCTATGAGAATGCTCTGAAACAGGAAAAGGAAAGGAGAACAGGTCTCAGTGAAGAGCAGAGACTCCTTGAGAATATTGTGTACTTAGAGGGGCTTGTCAAAGCTTCTGCGCCACTCGCGTTGGACGGTACTGTCTCTCGTGAAGGTATTGAAGGTCTTGCAACCTTTGTATCGACTAATTACAGGGATCTCATTGCAGAGATACATCAAGGAAAAAAGCAAGAAGGTCTTGCGATGCAAGCAGAGATAGAGCATATTGGAAGTTATTTAGAGAAGTTTAAAATTTAATTTACTTTCTTTAAAAGAGGTGCTTCTCTTTGCGGAAGCACGATGGATACTTATAACTATACTCGAAGTTGTTGGGATACTGTTCTTCCTGATGGATCTGCGTTTTGCCATTGGGGTGGGAAAGATATTTCTTATAGAGTTTTGAGAGAATTGAATCTGAAAGAAGGTGATCGACTTTGTGATTTATGCTGTGGCGAGGCAGGAACATTAGGACTTATTAAATCGAGAGAAATTAAACGTTATGGTGTTGATATTTCTTGCTCTGCTCTTCAAAGAGCGTATGAAAGAGAACAAGATAATTCGTCTGGGTTGCATCTTATACCTGAAGATGTCCGTTGTATGCCTTTTGCTGATGAGTTTTTTACTAAACTTATTTCCCAAGATGCAGATGTATTCTTATGTCCTGAAAAGCAACCCATTATGGGTGAAATTTTTCGCGTTGCGAGTCCTGGTGCTTTATACATTATGCAAACGTATGCCGCAACTACAAAGGCACCATCTGAGGTAATTGATCTGACATCATCTCATCTTCGCTCTCTTGGATATTCACATACTGCTCTTTTGATTGCGGAAGAGCTTCCCGCGCTTATTGAAGGGGCTGGTTTTTCTGTAGAGCGATTTTCCTCGGTGCACGATGTATATGTGAGAGATAATGCTCGTATGACTCAGAGATTACATCAAAATTGGGACTGTTTGCACAAGCAGAACGAAAGAGAGTCTGAGCTACTCTTGAAATTGCTTGAGTGGGAGCGCTTTTTGTTTCGTGAGAAATATTGGACAGGAGTCATCATACTTGCAAGAAAAAAATGACGTATGTGCAATTGGAGAGATGATCAAATTAGATCATGTTCCGAGAGGAGTTTTTCTCTAATTATCGCGACTTATACTCTTTCATTTTTTCCTATAATTACTAAATATTCTTCAAGAGAATAGTTTTTATCGTCACTACGTTTTCGAGATAGTTTTCTCATAGAGGGACGAGTATCTTTCTTATTTTCAGAGCAGGTGTTATTTTTTTTAGTGCTTCAACGAATATATTCTCTACGGAAGGGGGGATCTCTATAAGTCCTGGTTTTATGAGCAACCCCTTATATTCTCTGAGAAGCCCATATTTTCCACCTTTTCCATTCAGAAGATAGTTGCAACGTATTTTATCTTTTTTTTCTAAGCCTCTGAGAGAGTATCCTACTTGTATGCGAGGTAAAAGCCCTAACCGATAAGAAAATGGTTTTTGCAGAAGAAGACTCATTCCGGAGATAATAATATTTTCTTTCGCAAAATTTGATTCATCAAATAACGATTCCATAGTAAATGCATTTATGTGAATTGGAAGATTACTCTCTTTTTCTAACTGTTTCTTAATAAGCTGGGCTTCTTCAAGCTGTTGTTTTAGAGGAATTGACTTAAAGAGTACTGCTATATCTATGTCGTTTGGATTCTCCCCTTCTTTAGTAGTAGATCCGAATTGTACTATATCAATGACTACTTTGCTATAGTGTAATTCCAGCTTTTTTTGCCACAATTTGTGCATCTTTCTTTATTACCTCCGCGAGTTCTTTGGTTAGTTTTTGAACATAGCTGCTCTGGTAAAAAGGAAAATCTTTGTCCAAAATATTATATACTTCAGGTAATTCTTTTTGAGTCATCCGAAAACGTTCTGTATGAGACGAGGGAGTTTGACCTGTTTTTTGAAGAAGAAGCAAATCAATATATGTGACAAGCGCCTTGAAAAAGAGTACAACTGCAGCATTGAACCTTTCTTTTGCGTATTCATCACATCCTGAAGAAAAATATTCTTTTGCTGTTTCTTCGAGAATGTTCTTTTTCATACTAGGTAATAATATTATAACTATATAAACTTTTTCTTATAAGGTAAGAAAAGCACGCCTTTTTATTCTCTTTTTCTTATAAGGTAAGAAAAGCATTCTTTTTTATATATATAACTTTGAAACACCAAGAACTAGATGTTCTTGGATGCGCCCAAGAATCTGCCGATTCTTGACGAACCCTTCAATTATTCATAACGGAACCACTTTGACGGCAGGTTTATAAAAAAAGAATCATATGTATCAGAATGAATTGCTTACAAAAGAAGTCTTGTTTTATTCTTCTTTTCTTTCTGATTTTTTCTGTCTTTTTCGTGCAGATTGTTGCAGCTTTGTGGATAGATGATTTTTTCAATGTAAAAAAATGGCAGGGGATGAGCGGGCGTGCTGTTGAGGTCGATGCTGTTTCGAATGCGGTTGATCAACCTGTTTTATCACTTGACGGTTCAAATATTCCGTCTGGATACATGTATGGAAACCTGAAGTCAATAAATCCTCCTGAATTACAAGAGAAGCCCAAAGGCATTGGCAAGCAGATTATTGAATTTAACGGAGATAGTTGGATACAAGTGCCGAATAGCACGATGCTTTCTTCTAGTGAAGTAACTGTTATGAGTTGGTTTTATATGAGTTCGTTTCGTTCGACTGTTGCAAATACTGTACGTGAAAGTAGAGGCAGCTGGATTTCAAAACGCGATTCATATATTCTTGATCCGAATCCTGATGGAAGTGTGAAATTCTGGGCATTTGTGAACGGTCAATGGCATTCTGTTACTTCTTTACCTGGAAGTATCGAATTGCTAACTTGGCAACATTGGGCTGGAAGCTACGATGGCACGACGTTACGGTTATATCAAAATGGGCACCTCGTTGCACAGAACGTTATACAAGGTACATTGGGAACAAGTGGAGATGTGTGTATCGGTGCTGATTGCGGCATCTTAGGCAGATCTTATTTTGGTTTTGGAGACGAGTTGCGAATTTATAACTTTGCATTGAGTGATGATGAAATTTTGAATTTATACTCGATACAGGTTGCTCAACTTGATGAAGGAAAAGAAGCGCAAGTGTTAGTTGATGATGGTAATAGAGCGCCGCCGGGTGCTGAAAAAAAACGAGATGTCTGTTCTACGTTTACTGCAAATGAGAAATCTCTTTTAGAGAAAGTAGAGACATCGGCAAAACTGAACAACTTATTATTTGTTCGGTATGAAGGTTATTCTATTTATATGAATTCATTAACTATTATTCCAACACCCGCACGTGAGACAAAAATTCGTGTTTTGGAGCCTGTATTAGTTGGCGCAGGTACATCGGCGACAGACGTGACTGTTTTTCAAGATGTTGATACTCTTGAACGATTTTCTTTTGCCACAGGTTTGGAAGATCGTGCAACTTTAGAAATCGATGGACAAAAAATATTTTCGAATATTGTCTCTGCATTTGTAGGGGCCGAGCGTCCAGTTTTGTTGACATGGGGCGAAGGAGCTACTTATAACTCTGTTGGAAAGGAGCGAGATACGTTTTTGTGTGAAAATCTTGCTGTAGAGAATGTTGCAGTAATGAAATGCGAAGGATGTCTGACTGAAGATAAGAAGTGTGTGCCTATCGGGACCAGAGCACTTTTTCCTTGGTTAACATTTCCTTATAACTTCCCTGAAGGAGAGCGTAGAGGGGAGGATAAAACCTCTTTTAGACTTAATATTACTGATGCAACACGCGCACGCTTTTTTATGACCGGAGGAATACTTTCCGGAAATACATCTGACATCATTCTTGATCGTGAGATTGCTCCTGAACAACAGTTTACTCTAGCTTCCTGTTTAATTGGAGTTCCTTCTTGCAAGTTTAGCGTTGATTCAATTGTTCCATCAAAAGATGGTTTACTGGGATACATTGATACGACTTTTATTTTATATAATAACGGCTACTGTAGTGAAGAAAAGCACGATTTTAATAATCAAAAAGCAGCTAATGAAATATGTAAGCAAGATTACGAATGCGGAAGTAATGTATGCTCGAGAGGGAAATGTATTAGTGAGAATTTTCTCGATGAATTATTTGGATTTTTCAGGAAAATTTTTGGCAATGGAGACAGATGTGTTGAAACAGATGCAGGTGTTGATTTTGAACATAACGGCACAACGGTTACAAGCCGAGGCGAGCTCTCTAGTGATTATTGCGATAAAGATATCCTCCACGAATTTTCCTGTATTTCAAATGGGAAAACCAATGAGACGAAATATGCTTGTGAATTCGGATGCGTAGATGGAGCGTGCAAGCCGAAACCTAAGGAAGAGATTATGCTTTGTGATGCATATTACGAAAGTGATAGAGGTGTTAATTCAGTAATGCCAGGTTTTCTCTTTGATAGACCTTTAGAAAATAATGAACGACGCATCGTTGCGCAGGATAGTTGTGTTAATGAGAGTACGCTTAATGAAGCATACTGCGATAGTTCTGATAGGGTACGGAGAGTTGATATTCTCTGTCCGTATGGATGCGTTAATAATGGATGTGCGCTTGGCGAAAAGGGAAGTGTGTGCGTTTCTGAAGGTAATTGTATTACTCTGATTCCTGAAGCAGTGTGCAGAAATTATGGAGGTTTTTACACTCAAAGAGTTGCGCGTTTTGATGGATTAGAGAAACAGAACGGTAGGCGAATTGTTCTTGCTGCTCCCCGTTCTGTTTGTGTTGATGAGAATACGCAACGTTTGCCTGGATGCGTACAATTTACTTCAGATAATTCCGACGAATATAATGTTATTGGATTTTATGATCTCCATTGCCCTGAGAAGTACGTATGCGATCAAGGAAAGTGTGTCGAAACAGTTCGTCAGGCGATTGAGAATTTTGGTGATGTAAATGGGGATGGCATCGTGAATGATGTGGATGTACAAGCATTATCTATACTACTTACACAGACAACTATTTCTTATAATGTACGTGCAGACATTGACAAAGATGAGTATCTTGATGATTATGACCTTTATCGTTTGCGGAGACTTGTGCAAAAGACTCTCGGTATTGACGTACGTTATCCCATTCGTGAACTCACGCTCAAGACAGATGCCTCACTTTATTCAGAAGATGGAAGCGCGCTTGGTACTTTAACCGAAACGCGTGTTGGACAAGCGGTGCAGAGGTGGATGGTTGAGCATAAGAAAAAAGGTGCTAGCAGAGAGACATGTGTTCCACCTGTTTTGAATATTAATTTAAAAGACGTGAAGAAGAAAGACCGTCTGCTCGGTTTGAGTAGCTCAAGCGATCAAGGGTTGCGATATGATGAATTCCGTCTTGTGCCTGATTGCGACATTTGGTCAGGATTTAATGCAGATAATACAATACGTGAATATTTCTTGTATTGGCTCTATCGTAGTTTTAGTGTTTCGACGACTGATACAATTGGATTTGCGCAGGTACGTTTTGACGCGTCGCAGCACGCTAAAGAATTTGATTTGCAGCAGCCATATCAGTACCTTATGTTACAGCGCGATAATTCTGATAAAGACCAGATTCCTTTTACTCAACAATTTAATTTTGCACGTATCTTTGAAGCGAGAAGTAAGGATAGTAATTATCGGGTTTATGGTTCTTATTCTAATTTTTCTCGGACTCTCTTTTCTCCCTTGAATGTAACCTATTCTGATGGCTCTGTTGAGACGTATGAAGTCGATGCGGATAACGCACTTCGATATCAGATTTTAAACGATTTCGTGTATCTTACTGACAGAGATTATTCCCATAATGAAGATTATGGATTAGATGGTTTAAAGGGGAAGATGAGTTATGTGCCATTTGATTTTGACCTTTCGCTTGGATGTGTATATTGGGAATCTTATGCTAATGTGTTTCCTGTATCACTTGCCGCCTTACCTGCTGAAAAACGCGTAGAATATCAGAAACAATATTATCTAATTGTGCGTGAGATATTCGATAATCCTGATAATTTGTACGCTATGCTACTTGCGCTTGACAAGTATCCGTTCAGAGGAAATGTCATTAAAATGAAAAACGAGATACGATTGCGATTTTATAAGGCTGCACTTTATTATGGTTCGAAGGAGTTTGCAACAAGTATTAAGCAAGAGCATAAACCGTTTTTGCATCAACAAGATTATATGCGTGAAGCAAAACGTATTGTGCAATTAGATTCGTATGATGCGCTTTGTTATAACATGCGAAGTGAGTTGAAGAGTGCCTTGGACATGTATGGCTGAAAGCGCAGTTGCAGTCACGCAGTCGTTATAATTCTCTCTTTTTCTGTGATTATAACTGTGTGTTCTGCCTGTGCGACTTTTTTCCCTGCTTGTTCGATAAGTTGAGGATAGTGATGAAGAATACCCGCTTGTTCGAGGCGAGAGAGGGCAAGAAGAGCGCGAGAGCCAAACTTCTTTTGTAGCCAGCGTGCGCAGAAAGGAAGAGTCTTGTAATTTTCTAATATATATCTTAATATCCCACGAGCAGTCGGATCACGGACAGGACTTTCTTTTCTTAGTGCATAGATGCCTGAGCGCTTTCCGTCACGAACCATCCCTGCGCCTGTCGAGAGTGTTGCGAATGGTTCAATTGCATATACTCCTAAATCAAGAACTTTCTCTTGTGCATTGTCATAATTCGGGACAGTTATTCCTGCGTGCAGATTGAAACTTTCGATACTATGTCCAGAGAGATTGCGTATAGGTTGGAAACCATTTGATTCTATTTCTGCTGATATTGTCCGTCCAATTTCACGGATTTTGACTTGCTTGTTTGTCTTTATCAGTATGGTTGCTTGTTTAAGGGCATTCTCAGCAGAGGCAATGAGTGCTTTATTTTCCTCATTGTTTTCTAAATCAATGGAAAATGCAGTGTCTGCAACAATACCTGAGATATGAACTCCAATGTCGACTTTGAGCAAGCCATAAGCTGTTTGAGTGTCGTTGAAAGCAGGTGTTGCGTGTGCTGCAATCTCATTCATGGAAAGATTTACTGGAAAAGCAGGATTGCCCCCTAATTCTCTTATTTTATCTTCAATTTTCTCCGCGATTTCCAGTAGAGGCATGTCTTTTTTAATGAATGAACGTGCGAAGGCGACTGTTTGTGAGGCGATTGAGCCCGCCTTTGTGAGTTTTAAGAGTTCTTCTGGAGTCATGCTGATGGCAGAGAAGCAACATTTAAATAGGTTTTGAGATAGTTATTTTTATGTTGCAGGAAGCACAGGTTGCCGAATTACGGCGTATTTATGGAGAACTCGGAGGAATAGAGGTGGCGAAGTCAAGATATATGGAGAATCCTGATGATTCTTTTCAAGAACTTGTCAGCAGCACTGGCTACAAAAAAGGATTGAATCAGAAGTGGTTCGAGCATCTTGTACGAGAGAATAATGTCCCTCAATATTTGAGAGATTATAAAGCTAGGATTGAAGCAAACTTTGCAAGAGGAATTGATGTGCGTATCGAGCAGAACGATATACGAGAGGTTTTGCTCTACGAAATTCCTAAATTGCAGTGCCATCGTGCGCAGTATGTTGCTGGTAGAGGTAGAAGAGTCTTCACTGGACAGACTGAACAAGCAGGGTCAAACCTAAACATCCTTATTGACTGAAGAAGGTATATCTTGAATTTCAGTGTATGCGAAGTAGGTCATTTTCTCAGTCGCCGCTCTTTCGGCACGTGATTTGCAATCCGAGAGCCGGTTGATTTACCACAGCCGAAGAAATCGGCGTTGTGGCGAATGATGACCGTGCCGCGTGGCGCGGCAGTGTCAAGAACCTGCGGATTAAAGTCTGGGGCTTGTTTTGGGTTCTTGAGCACAGTCGAGAACGGCTTGCTCTCTGCTGAAGCAGGGAGGTTGCGCTCCAACGTTCTCGATGTGTCAAGGTCATGCCCACGAATCCAAAGCGCGAGCTGTTCATCTGTGATGTCTACTATGTTCCTCTTTAACTGTTTGTTTAGGAGCTGAGTCGCGTCGAAACTTAGCCTGACGTCGTGCTCTCTTCTTACAATATAGAGACCAATTATTTCTATATTAACTAATTGCGCCAAGTCCAGTAGCTCTTCTTTTGAGAGAGCGCCAGAAAATGCACGTATTCTTTCTTTTCCTGTTTCAATAAGGAGATAGGGAAGTTCTTCTATACCGAATTGTTCTTCTAGCTGTGCGAGAAGCTCTTTTTTCTCAGCGGAAGATAGGAAATGAACGTTCATGCGAGAGTCTCCTTGAATTCTTCAAGCAATGTGAGTTTGCTTACGAAAAAACCCTCACTATCGTTGTCATGAGGATAAATGCGGCAGGTTTTTTTTACATCTGGATTATATTCTTCGCCTTCCCATGAAGTTATGCCTGAACGGCAGTTTAGAGGGAGGGAGAGCGATTCAATGCGAACAGGGAAATTCTTGAGGGCAAAATTGATAACTCCTTCATTTTCTTCAGGAGCGTGTGTACAGGTCGAATAGACCAGTGTACCTCCTTCTTTTAAAATCTTTAGTGCGAAGGCAAGTAATTTCTTTTGCATGCGCGCAAGATTGTCAATCATTTTTGGATTCCACATGAGGAATGTTTTTGGCGAACTACGGAGAGTGCCTTCTCCTGAACAAGGAGCGTCAAGCAGTATTTTATCGAACTTAAAATTTCTTTTTGCGAGACGCGAACATACAGTTATCGCGTCATTTCTCGTTATAACTGCATTAGAAACTCCAGAGCGCTCAAGTGTTGCGGCGAGGATTTTAATACGGTCCAATTTGAAATCGTTTGCGATTAACGTACCCGTGTTTTGCATTCTGGCTGCAATCTGGCTTGTTTTTGAACCTGGAGCAGCACATAGGTCAAGTATTTTTTCGTTTGGCTTTGGATTCAGAGCAAGAGAGGGCATCATGCTTGAAACTTCCTGAACGTAGTAATAGCCCAGAAGATGTTCTAGAGCATTTCCTAATTCACCCGGAAGAAGAGCGTTATTAATTAACATGATTTCAGGATATGATTGGAATGGCTGAACGACAGACCAGCGCTTGTTCAGACGCTCGAATAATACGGCTGGCGATATCTTTAACGTGTTACATCTGATGAAATTCTTTGGCTGAGTATGCACAATCTTCTCAAATGCTGCAAAATCTCTTTCTTCTGGAAGTAGTGAGCGCATGCGCTGCTCGAAGAGAGGTTTCATAGTGTATTTATATTCTTTTCTTACTCGTTCTTGTTGAGACATGAAACATAAGGGAAGAACAGGGTTTTAAGGTTGTTGTTTTTCAATCTTTTTCTAAAAGATGTGCGAGTGTTCAAACAAAAAAATAGCCACTGTAAATGTAAGGCGCGAAGCGCCTAACGCGCCGTAAGACACCTACGGTTCATCAAGAACTTAATGTTCTTGAGTGCTGTCAGGGATTAGAAATCCCTGAAGTCTTGCTGACAACTTCCTTTTCAAGGGTAAAAGGGCGGTTAAGAGTGATTAAACGTAAGGATTAGTTTTTCTCGTGAATTTGATATTTCATTTCGGTTAAGCTTTTTCAAAAACAATAACGCCATTTGGTGTCTAATCATGCTTAACCAAAATTGTCGGAGATGAATGAATTAAAATCTGTAGCCCCCAACCGCCCGCCCTAGATACGAGAGTTGCCCGCGTCCCTTCGGGACAGATAGTTCTGCTTACGCAGATTTATTTTTTTCTCCAGAAAAATCCCGCTTTACTTTCTAACTTTTCAATTTTGTTTTCATTCGCTAAATCCATCAAAACTCTATACAAAAGATGCCAATTGATTATCTTACCAACTTTCTTTTGCACTTCTTCAAGAACTTCATTTGTGCTTTTTATCTCTGTTTTTGAAAGAACAGATAAAGTGACTTCTTTGTATTTACTCATACAAAGATTTGTATCAAAGTCTTTATAGCACAATATCCAAATGTTTGTACCAAACCTCTCAAAGGGTTTAAAAAGGTAGAAAACGCTTAAGTCGTATGAAACAAATTGCTTTTGGATTTGCTTTATTTTTTGCAGTCATGTTTGCAATATTTGCATCAGCATCCGATTATTCAGGAGATGGTACTTATACAGTCAAGAACGGAGATATAATTACTTTGAATAATGGATGGAAAATCACTATCAACGGGATTGTATTCGGTCCTACAAGTGAACAAATAAGATTCTCTTTGACAGACCCTTCAGGCACTTCTTATCCCCAAACCCCATTTGATAATTCTTTATATCGTATAGATGGCAAAAAGAAATTTGGGTCAGATGAAGACCTTATAGTAGAAGTAGAACTTATAGGTTTACAAGGAGAGAGAAGAGATATTTCAAGCGGTAATTTTATAATTTATGAACAGGCGACTATCGCAGTAAAATCAATCTTTGAACAATTACCAAAAAGCGCTGGAGGATTTATTGCAGGCCAAGTAAATGAAACTAACAAAACACTAACATTAAAGAATGGAAAGCGTATAACCTTACGTAGTGGCGAGAAAATTATTTATGCGAATGGTTATGCAATAGAATTCAGCAGAAAATTTTTAATGTCAGGTAGATGGCCAACAGCAGTATTTAATCTATATGCACCAGATGGTTCGCAAGCAGATAACAATATATTTACAGGAGATCAAGGATTTACAAATGTTGCCGGATTTCCATTTATTATCCACACTCTCAATGATTATAGTATTGATTTAACTTATGTTGACGGCTGGAGTAATACTTTTGCAACTGGATGGAATCTCTTTTCTATTCCAATTACAAATGAAGATGGACAGGGGGTAATTTTAGAGTCTACGTGTAATTCTGCTTTACTTTGGTTATGGAATAGTACTTTACAAGATTATGAGAAAATAGGAATATTAGAAGAAGGCACTCGTATTCCATCAAACATGGGTATTTGGGCAAAAATTCAAACAAAATCAAATACTGTCTCGGATGATGATTGTAAAATTATAGTCTCTGGAAATAGGTCAGTTACTTTGCAAGGCAGTCAGTTACAGAAGGGATGGAATCTCATAGGTAGTCCAATGAGCGCATATGGCCAACGTAAGGAATTTGAAGATGGATCGGGATCAAACTTTATACTTCGTACTTTTGATGATATTAAAGGGTCATGTAATTTTGAGAAGGGTCCATGGGCTTTCGCTCCGATGGAAATTGCCGATAACGGCAGAGGAAAATTCACAAAACCATTTGAAAATAGAATTGGCTTAGGTTTAGGATATTTTGTTAAAGTAAATGAGGAGTGTACTTTTAGTTGATTTACGATGGGCATTAGAAATAAAAAAGGAAGCGCAATGGTATGGATTATTACAATAATAGTAATCGTTATACTTTTGGCAATTGCTTTTGCTTACTTTAAAAGTTCGGCAGATAAATCTCCAACATCTTCTTATCAGTCTGATAAAGATATAAACCAAGTGGGCTCTTTAAACAATGAACAAGAAGGAGTCATTTCTTCTAATATAAATGAAGAAAAGCCACCTAGACCCCCAGAGTAAATATGGCAGACTACCCAAAAATTGTTCATTTTATTTTTCTTGCCATTTGTACCTTACTTATAGGAAGAATCTTTTCTTTATCTTCTCTTAATTTTTCTTTAATTTATATAGTATATGCAGTACTTGCGTTTGCTATTGTTTATTTTCCATTTACATCTCAGGCTTTTGATTTTTATCGATTGCCCTTAGGAGAGAAATTACATAAATATTTTAAGAGAATTATTATAGTTGACCTGTTTATAGGTGTTGGTGGCTCAATTCCTTATTTATTTTGTTTAATCTCCAGAAATAGCGAGTGTTATGTTGCTCTTCTTTCAATTGGCATATGGTTTGCTCTTGTTACAATAATTGGAGTTCAGATCGTAACTTTTGGAATAATTTCTGTAATGCACGGGCTTGAGAAAATTCCTTCAAAATTAAAGTATTCAGCTTTCCTTATTATAATTATATTCTTGGTTTTCCTTAACTTTTTTACTTTTATAATTCCGGGTTCTAGGGCTTCAACAGATTCAAATACTTATTTTGAGGGAACTAAACAGTGCGAGAAACTAGATATATTCAATATTCCAGAATCGGAATTATCTAGAATTGGATGTAGGAGCTTCTATATGTTTGATGAAAATGGAAATCCAGTAAGCCCATATAAGAATGTCGCACCAACAAGCAAGTCGGAAATTGGTTCCAATGTTTATAGTGCAAGCGATCATGTACCTGATATTACTTCATATGGATTTAATGAAGACATCTCTTATTTTGAGGCTTGTAAAGTTATTCTTACAGATTATATTAATTGGAAGAAAAAGGCGTGTGAGAGCGCATAAAAATCGCCTTCTTTTTTAGGAAAAAAGAAGCAAAAAAGCGGGCGGGCAACTCTCAAATACCGATAAACATTCCCACCATCCACAGATTTTAACCTGAATAAAAATAGCCGACAATTACATTCAATATCAAATTTTTTATGAAAACTATCCCTCTCGAGAGCTTTCATAGCTAACTCGAGCACATTCGTGACGCTTAATCACTGCTAAAAGGCATATTCCTTGATTTATGACTAAATCACTTTTTCTCGTAAAAAGACGATATATGACCTAACTTTCAAATTGTTCTAAATAGAAAGATAGTTTTGAAAGTTCTTTTAGCCTGATAGATTAAGCGAAAGTTAAACCTCATTTGATTTTAGGATTTGCTCTCTCGTTTCGTTTAAAATTCTCCAACGGAATTACGCCGTTCGGTGTTTAATCTTTTTTAAACGCAATTTCTAAGATGTCAAGAACTAAAGTTCTTGAGCACCTCGAGAACTAAAAGTTCTCAGTATACGATGAAGTTGTTCTCCCACCCAATAGGGCACGCATACGAGGGGGCTGACACTACGGACGACGAAACGACGCTAGTGTGAAGAATAATACAATGAGTTTTGTACAAACTCTAAAACTTCATCTCGGGCAGATATGTAAATTTGTATTCATTTGTGTACTGCATAAACTCATAATCTCGAATAATCTCTCCGAACTGCCTTCTTAATTCTTCAACACATTTATAAAATTCTTCATTATTCTTGACTTGAAATTCTGTTTCTATATCTGCTCCCCCCACTAATTCAGTTGTATAAATGGTATTTGGATGACTATGAATATAAGATAATATTTTGTCTTTCTTTTGGGAAGTAAGATTTTGAAGAGTTATATGCAATTTAAAATAAGTATATCTTAATTTTCCAATATTAAGAAATGAGCGAAAGCCTAAGATAATTCCTTTCTTAATCAGGTTTTTTATTCTGTATCTCACTATCATTTCAGTTGTTCCGATTTTTCTTGCAATATCTATCGTCTTCATTCTTGCATTTTTCAACAAAACTTCAAGAATCTTATAATCCATAGCATCGATTTTTTCTATCTTGTAATCTTTTCTGGAAGAAAAACCCATTATTTCTGCTTTTGAAGTTTTATTTTTCTTTTCGATTAAGTAATCTCTATGATAATGCCACATTCTCGTTACAATTGATACTTCATATCTCTCTATAAATTCACTAAACTCAACCAAAAATTCATTTATTATATCTCTAAATTCATAAACATTTTTGCAGAAAATTCCAGTGTTTAAATCCCATTTTCCCTCTACTTTAGTAATCCAACTAGCTCTTTCTTTAAGCCAATCAATAATTTCTTTCTCTTTTTCTAAACTAACATTTTGAAACTTAAAGAAAGTTCTATACCAATCAAATCCTAACTTCATAGTATTAAGAATAGTCATAAAGTAATTTATGTATCCTTCATCAATTAACTTCTGAATCCTATATCTTACTGCTTCCCTGCTCAATCCAACTTTCTTTGCTACCTCATTATCGATTTGCCTTGCATCCAAGTCTAACTCATAAAGTATCTTTCTATCTTTTAGGTCTAATTCCTTCATATTATAACATAAAGGATAATTTAGTATTTAAATTTATCTTTTTTGGCTAAATTAAGATAAGAAGTTTTATATATAAAATAAGTTATTACTATAGTATGACAAAGACAAAAGAATTTAGTTTAGCGAAAGGAGCAAAGACTCTTAGTTTCTTAGTAGAACCTACTGGAAAGGGAGGGTATACTTATATCAATGAGAAATTGCATAGACGCGGGTGCCGTATGCCTACCTTCGAAGAATTGGCATGGCTTGGGCACGAAGTTTTTGTCAACTTTAATTATCTGAATCTTATCTCAGGAAGGAAAGGAATTCATGAAATTAGAGAAGTTTTTAATAGTGAAAAAAATATCCTTTCTTCAACAATGGTTTTATACTCCAGTAAATCTAAACATGGATTAAAAAGCGGGGCTTATATAATTGATAATCCAGAGGAAATTGTAGGTAAAATAAAACTAGATGGTTTTCAAGAAACAGAAATTGCTTTTGAAGATTTTTTGGAGAGAAAAGTTAAAGAAAGTCCTGAAAAGTCTCGTTTTGTTAATTATGGATTCAAATGTGAGAATATAGTGCCCGAAAAAATTAAAGATAATAGGTTGTGTATTGGTATAGCTGGAAAAGAAGGGGCGAAAAAGCTTTCCGAGTTGGCAAAAATGTTTGATAAACTACCTTCCTTATCTGCTTTTCCAAGAGGTAATGGCGAGACAGATCTTAGAGTTGCAAGACTAAGATTATTTAATGGGTGTGAGCCATATTCAAGATGGTTACATATAGACTGTGCAGGTTGGGATACTTCAGATTCTGAATCACGTTTTGATTGGATTGGAGCCGAAGGATATACTTTTGGAGTAAGGGACTATAAATTAAAATAACAATAGTCCTCTCTTTCATAAAAAGAACCAAAAATCAGTCAGTCCTCCTACGAACGAAAAAATGCGTGCCAGATTCTAACTTCCCGCCCAACAACTTTTTGAAGAACAATAGCTTAGAAATTACACTCAAGAGCAAATCTTGTGAGTTTTAACAACTCTTGGCTCTTAGTTCGCATCAAGAGGTTGCTTCACAACTCGCCTAATCACTATTGAACGAAATATTCTTTGATTATTCCATAATCATTTTTTGCGTAAAAACCAGAATATTCTGTAAGTTTTAGCCGATTACAAAATAAAGAGAATTCCTAAACCTCGCTATCCGAACCGCAGCAAGCTGCGCGGTATTACTCTCGGTTTCAAAAAGGAATTCTCTAATTACATTTTGAGCCGCAGCAAGCTGCGGAGTATTTCCACTCAAAATGTAATAAAAATTAAGCTGGCTCGATTTTTATAGAAACTGGAAGTTTGCTCAGCACGTCACTTAAATTTGCCGCCCTTTTCTTAAAATTAAAGATACCCACACCATATAATTGGTCGTTGTTTTCATACTTAAAGATAACAATATCTTCTGATATATGCTCTCCATAATCCTCGCGGGGCTCGCCTACAAAAATCTCCAAATAGTCTGCTTCTTCGTCGTAGCGTATTTCCATATTCTTAGTCATGTCATTACATATGCCTCACAAAATAGGCTGATAGTACGAATCCATCGCCGTTTAAATATTTATAGGAAATCACTTTAATAATCGTAATTTCTAACGTGATTTCCTATCTAGCGAATAACAAAACAACTACGGAAATTAAAGTTATTCGCTATAACTACGACTTGAAGATATTTTGCTTTTTGTTTTCTATTTTTGTAATAACTGTAATAGTCGTGCAAATTACCTGCCTCGTGGGGAACAATCTTTAATGGATCTTTCAGAGTATCTTTAATTTCTTCTATGTAATTTTCCATGCCTTTGTGGCAGGCGACATGCCTGAATTGTGTTCTTGTTAATCTGATTATTCTTCCAGTTTTGTCAGTTATTTCGAAAATATTGTCCATGTTGTCCAGCACACAATTGTCTTAATTTTTATCTTAATAAACTTATTGTGCTAAAACCTCGTTCAACTTGTCAGATTAAACGTAATTGTTAATTTGCCCTCCTTAAATGAGGGTTATTTTCATTCCGAAAATAATTCTCATCTGCTCCTCCGCTACGTTTAAACGTCCTGAAGAAATCTACACTTCTTTCCTCACGCTTAATCTTGTTTAAACGTAATTGCTTTTTCTAAAGTAAAATGTCTCAAAGATAAGAACGGAGGTCGGCTCGGGGTCGCTGAAAGCGACAGATGGTCTTCGCCTTTGGCGAAGAGAGATTATTATGCTGCAAATGAAGTGCCAATATTTTTTCTCGGGTCAAACTCTTTATCAATTTTCGGATCTGTCCAGTTCTTCTGATAATGTTCCAATAATCTAACGGCCGTATTTGGCTCGACTCTTTCTAAAATCCAATCTTTTCTATCTGCACCAATTTCACAACCTCCTAAACCAGTTTGTGCGCGGTATCCAAAACCACAAGCAAAGCTTTTACTTTGGTCTGTGGGATGGTTATGTATTTTATGAACATGCCTATAATCCCATCCCCAATCAAATTTTCCAGTAACTTTTATTACGTCTCCTACTCTTATGTCGCCAAATTCTATTCTTTCTAAATTAGTTGGCAGTACTCCATAGTCTGTACCAGCAGTATTTGATAAAGGATTTATTGTTATCTTCATGTTCCTTTAGCAAGTCTTAAGTATTTAAACAATCCCATTATCTATAGGAAAAGAAATTAATTTCCGTATTTTTCTTTTCCTATCTATCAAGGGAAAAACTTCCGAAAATTGATTTCCCTCGATATAATTAATAGAATACCTAAAAAAATTTCTTCGCAGACCTCTAAAAACAATAGTTTGGCAGGTGAAAAAAATAAAAAACAAGCATTTATATAGTTCTTATATATCTTACTTATAAGATGGAACAGGAAATCAAGGAAATAAGGACAATTAAAATAACTGATAAGGGGCAGGTTTGCATACCTCGTGAAGCCCGAGAAATGGTAGGATTCGAAGAAGGCTCAAAAATAAACTTAATTGTATATGCTGACAAAGTGGAACTTAGACCTATGAAAAAAGGTGTCAGCGATGCTATGATGGCAATGTTAGCAAGTGAGAGAGTTCTTGCTAAAAATTGGCTTTCAAAAAAGGATGAAGAAGCATGGAAAGATTTGTAAAAGGAGAAGTTGTGGTTTTGCCCTTTCCTTACACTGATTTGTCATCAACTAAGAAAAGACCGGCTTTAGTTATTGCGACGCTTAAAGGTGAAAATATAATTCTTGCGCAAATTACAACTGCTGAAAGAAAGGATGAAGATTTGGTCTCTCTGAAGAGAAAAGATTTTGAATCTGGTTTCCTAAAACATGATAGTTTTATAATGCCTTCAATAATTTTTACTGCTGAATCTTCAACTGTACATTATAAGGCTGGAAAAATAAAGCCTAACAAAATTCAAGAAGTAGAAAAGAAACTTGTTGAAGTATTTACAAGATAAACATTCTTTTCTGACCCCCCACAAAACTATACTTGAGCAGGTGAAAAAGCAATCATGCTACGGAGCAGATTCATGAACAAGTTACAATTCTCGAGGCTCTGTTTTCGCACTTGGGCACTTCGTGACGCTTAATCACTATTGAACGGCAACTGCTTTGTTTTATTTTAAAACATTTTGCTTAGTGCAAAACCAGCAAGTTGTCCTAAGTTTCAATCTTATAACTATCGCGCTCAGAAAAATTTAATTTGCTGCTACAAGGTTATTAAATGAGGAGGATGGAAGATGCTCGCTTGCATCAAGTATCTCAATGCCTAAAACTTTTCCTTCTTTGTCCAAATCTACATTCATAGAGTCATTTAATGTAATTGTCTCCGCTACTTCTCCATTCTCTATTTCTTTGAAATAGATGTAGGCTGCGTCTGCTTCTTTGTCAAATTCTATCCTCATAGTTACATTACACTAATTACCTTTATATAGTTATCTTTGACTGCGTAGACAATCTTTAATCTTCTCCCATCTTGCTTCTTGACTGCTTCTGTTTTCTTTCCTTTTTGGACAGTATAATCAGGCATTTCGATGGTATCCTGAATTTGTTTGAATGTTATCGATCGCTCCGCCATCCTCTTTTTTGCGTGATCTGTTAGCAGTATTGGCATTTTACTTATAGCACAGGTTGTATTATAAATTTTTCTTAACATTATTTTTAATAGAAATTAAAGTTCGTTTACATTGTAGGATTAAGCGAAAGTGCCAGAGATATAAAAACTGAAGGTGTTTACTCGCCCAATAGGAGAAATTATTGCCGGATACTCAAAGTGAGTAGCCCTAGTCGCTGAAGCAACAGATAGCTTCGGCTCACGCCGAAAGAAATAACATTAACTCTTGGCAATCTTCCACAAATAGTTAAAATATTTTTTATAGTTTTCAGCGATGTTCTTATTTTCAATCATAAAAGCAAAATAGTCTTCGCCCCAAAGAACATTTACTATTTTATTTCCATATATCCAAATAAGTGAAGGACTACCGCTAAAATCTTGTGGAAGTGTCTTTACAGAGACTAGTTTTTTTGTTGGAGCAGAAGGAGAATCATGCAAAACAAGATTATGCCACTTTACTCCTACTTCTATTCTTCTTTTATTGTAACTTGCCCAGAATAGGGGCATCTCCTTAACAACATACCATCTTCCTCCTATGAAATAAACATCTTTGTAGTTTAACATATCCTCAAAAACTGCTTTTATTCCTTCTTTGCCTCTAAAGACTTGAACATCTATAGAAGGTTTAACATTTTTATACATTTCCTCAATTTTGGGCATAATAGTTTCAATACTTTTAATTTCTGCTTTTTTTCTTAAAATCTCTTCTCTTAAATGTTTTGGAGGAGCGCATCTATATCTTTTTTTGCCTTTCTCAAGAGTATAAGACACCAGCCCTTTGTCTATCAGCTTATTTATAATGTCATAAATTCCTCGCCTTTCAAGCCCCGTTTTTTCGTTTATCTGATTTAAACTTGCTACACCTATATTTAAAATTGAGGCATATACTTTTATTTCTCCATTAGACAAACCTATACTTTTTAGTTCCTGCAATTCCATGTAATATTTAGCCTTAAGGTACTTATATATTTTATGGTGTAGTACTACACCGAATAAGTTTAAATAGGAATCTTGAACCAAGATTTTATGAATTGGAATTTTATAGCCCCGTTTAAAGAACGAAATGAAAGAAAAAAGATAGAAGAAAGGGAAAGAAAAGAATTACGTAAAACATTGGCTAATTTAATAACTTTTCCAGGCACTAAATTAGAATATGAGGAATTTGTAGGTTATAAGGTTAGAATAGTTGATACTGGGACAAGAAATTATGGAATCAGATTAAATAGTATATTTAGTCTTGATTTAGACCTTCAAAGGCGTCTGGTTAGCAGAAATGTGGAAGCATTAATTAATTGTCAACGTTTAGATTATGGGGAATGGTATGGACTTCCAGTAGCAAAGGATGAAACCGTCTCGCCGATCCCCACGAAAAACAATAATTGAGCAAGAGTTATATCCTAAGACCTTGAAAATTGAGCAGAAAGGTCTTAGATATCAAGGGAAAGACGTACAATTTTGCTCAATCATTTACGTCTTTCACTATATATAAAATAAAAGACCATACTGCAATAGTGTGTTTAGATCAACTTCAAAGATACAAACTTACGTTGGACAAAGGAGTTTCTAAAGAAATAATGATAATACCTGGAAAGTACATGGATGATGTAGAAACTCCTCGTGGAGACTTTTCTCTAAGAAGGAAGCATAGACTTTTTGGAGAGGGATTATCCCCTTAGGAATAGTAGAATCTAGTATGGAGTCATAAATTTGGAATAAAAATCTTCTTTTTTAGAAAAAAAGAACCAAAAAATGTGGTGGCTCACGAAGAAAAGAGCAGGTAACCAAAAGTATTAAAAACTTAACCAATTCATTGTATTTATGGAAATGATAAGCATCCCTCGAGATGAATATGAAAGAATGAAAGTGCAATTAGCAATGCTCCGAGAATTGGAGAAGATAGATTTCGATTTATTGAGACAGTTTAAACAAAGTTTAGAGGATGTTAAATCTGGCAGAGTGAGAAGAGTTGCTTAACCCTCCCATAGTAATCTTTTCAGATATTCTTTGTATTCATCAAAATAGTTTATGATATGGTTAATTGTTGTTTGCTGGTCTTTCTTGCCGCTTATTGCAACAATAAGAACTGCTTGTAAGTCATCATAAACTAAGAAATAAACTCTTTTTTCTCTGATTCGCTTTTCTCTCAAGTTTTTGTATCTTAATTGCCTGAGTTTACCCTAGTTTTTAGGCATTACATTTAATTTCTTCAATATTTTTTTCTGTTTTGGTTCAAGAGGAACATGAATGCTCCATTCATGATTTGAAGTAGAATCTTTCAGAGTTACTTTATAA
>Ga0209514_10001240_pt1 | contig 45620 bp, 46 predicted proteins | sample Subgrocontami58m_FD_187452 | JGI IMG/M metagenome (GOLD analysis project Ga0209514, IMG submission 187452) | Subsurface groundwater microbial communities from S. Glens Falls, New York, USA - GMW37 contaminated, 5.8 m (SPAdes) (version 3) | ecosystem: Environmental > Aquatic > Deep subsurface >... | reverse complement strand
TCTTCCGCGGTGAAGGTGTGCTTGATCGAAGCGGTACGCTTCATATGATCGCGGACCATACGGTCGGGCTGCATCGGCACGCGATCGACGATCATCGCCTTGTCGAGGTGAAAATGGCTCTCGATGAGGCCGGGGGAGACGAGCTTGCCGCGGGCGTCGTGTTCCGGGCCATCCCCGGCGAGATTGGGCCCTACTGCAAAAATGATGCCGCCCCGCACGCCAATATCGACCGTCAGATTATCAGCCCCAGCGCCTGATAGCCTGGCGTTTCGAATAATCAAATCCAATGCCATCCGCTTACCTTTCCATCTCGTGTTACTTGGGCGTCATGCCGGCCGCCTTGATGACCCTGGCCCATTTCTGGAAATCGTTGCGGGTGTAAGCCGCCAGTTCGTCAGGCGTGCCGGTAGCGGCTTCCGTGCCCAGCGCGACGAAGCGCTTCCGGATTTCATCCGAAGCGACCGCCCTGACGATCTCGCGGTTGAGCTTCGCGATCACGCTTTTGGGCGCGCCGGCGGTAGTCACTATCGAGTACCAGCTGACGACTTCGTAACCGGGAAGCCCCGACTCGGCAACGGTCGGAACACCAGGCAGGAGATCAGTGCGCTTCAGGGTCGTGACCGCGATGCCCCGCAGCTTGCCTTGTGCCAGAAAAGGCAACGCCGCGGCAATACCGCCGATGAACATCGTTACCTGGCCCGCCAGCAGATCGATGTACGCCGGGCCGCCGCCTTTGTAAGGCACGTGCGTCATTTCTATTCCCGCCATGGTCTTCATCAGTTCGCCGGCCAGATGGGACGCCGCTCCCGGGCCGGCCGACGCAAACGTGAGCTGGCCCGGCCTGGCTTTCGCCAGCGCGATCAGGTCCCTGATGTTTTGCACCGGCAGCGATGCATTGATGGTGACCAGGCTGGGCGCAGTTCCCATCAGACTGACCGGCGCGAAATCCTTGAGAGCGTCATAGCCGGGTTTTTTGTGCAAGTGAGGATTGATCGACAGGGTGGCCGGCCCGCCCAGCAGCAGTGTGTAGCCGTCAGGCACGGCTTTCGCGACGGTCTCCGCGGCGATGACGCCGCCCGCGCCGCCGCGGTTGTCCACGACGATTTGCTGGCCCAGTTGCTCCGTCAATTTCTGGGCAGTCACGCGGCCGAGTATGTCGTTAGGCCCGCCGGCCGCAAATGGAATAATCATCCGTATCGGGCGGCTGGGGTAATCCTGCGCGTGCACCGCGAGCGTCAACGCCGTTGCACACAACCCCGGCGCAGCCCAGGCTGAGAACTTCATGAAACGCCCTTCGTCCATGAATGGAGACATTTTTGCTTATACCACGAGAAATCTGCGATTCCCAGCTAATGCACGATGTATCCGCCATCCATCACGAGCGCGTGGCCGATGACGTAAGCAGCGTCCTTCGACACCAGGAACGCCACCACGCCGGCGACTTCTTCGACGGTTCCGAAGCGGCCGATGGGAACGTCGCGGGCGCGCTGCTCGAGCTCTCCCGTATTGCGGCCCGCGATGAAACCCTCGGTGGAGACGGGCCCCGGGCAAACCGCGTTGACCGAAATGCCGTCCGCCGACAGCTCCAGGGCCATCGAGCGGGTGAGCTGGATGAGACCCGCCTTGGTGAGGTTGTAGACGGCCCCATAGCGCGAAGCCACGATGCCGAGCTGGCTCGCCATGTGGATCACGTGCCCGCCTCCCTGCGCGCGCATGATGGGAACCACCGCCTGGCTGGCAAAAAACGGCGCGCGCAGATTCACCGCCACCAGCCGGTCGAACTCTTCGTGCGAGAATTCCCCGAAGGCCTTGCGCACGCGGATGCCGGCGTTGTTCACCAGTATGTCGATGCGGCCCATGCGCAGATGCGCTGCGGCCACCATGGCCTCGGCCGCGCCCGTGCGCGCGAGGTCGTGCACGCCCCACGCCGCGTCAGGGGCGCCAGCGCTTCGGCACGCCGCGGCAGTTGCTTCGAGTTCCTTCTCGGTGCCGTCCGCCGCAACGTAGATCGCAGCGCCTTCCGCAGCAAGCCGCAGCGCCACCGCGCGGCCGATGCCACGCGACGCACCCGTAATCAGCGCGGCCTTTCCATTCAATTTACTCATCATCTGATTCTCCTCACTCGCGGCATTTGAGGCGCAGTCCAGCGAGACACCAGTATGCCACGACGTGCGCGTCCGAGAACTGCAGGCGTCACCCTGCACATCATTCTCAAGTGCCAGCGCTACATTGTCCGGGTGGATGGATCTTTCCTGGAGGAGTAACATCAACCAGGGAGCCGGTTGATTCCGGACACAAATAAGAAGGATCCCTCGATGGCGGAAAAAACAATCGTTATTCTCGGCACGGCCACTCCGGGCGGCGGTTTCCCGGCATACGGCGCGCCGTATGCCGAGACCCTCAACGAGATGGACCCCACGCTTTCGGTCGAGACGCGCAACACCAAGGGCAGCACCGAGAACGTGCCGCTGCTCGAGCAGGAACAACTCGACCTCGCGCTGGCCACCGGCGAGGTCACCTATGAGGCGATCACCGGCATTGGCCGGCCGCCGACGGCGCGCCTGCGCATCATCAACGCCACGTATTCGCAGGCCGGGATGTTCATGGTGCGCGCCGACAGCCCCTACCGCAGCGTTGCGGACCTCAAGGGCAAACCCGTGGTATGGGGCGCCGGCAGTTCGGGCTTCGTCGTGCTTGCCCGCTACGTGATGGACGGCCTCGGCCTCGACCTGAAGCGGGATTTCGAGTCGATCCTGCTGGAGAAAGCGGGAGACGGCCCCCCGCTGGTGCTGGACGGGCGGGCCGCGGCGATGTGGGGCGGCGGCGTCGGCTGGCCGCCTTTCATGACGATCGCGAAAAATCCGGCCGGGGCGCGCTGCGTCGCGCCGGACGCCGGCGAGATCAAGCGCATCATGGCGAAACATTCGTTCCTCAAGGCGACCGTGATGCCTGCCGGCAGCTACCCCGGGCAGGAGCTATCCATCTCCTCGGTGGGTTCGTGGCCCTTTGTGCTGGCGCGGGCGTCGTTGCCGGATGACGTTGCCTATCGCCTCGCGCGCGCTCTGCACCGCGGCGAAGCCGCGCTTGGCAAACGTCTCGAGCAGGCGCGCGAATCCACCCTGGCCAACACGCTTGCCGCCGCGCCGCGCCGGGACCTGATCCATCCGGGCGTACTGAAATACATGGAAGAAATCGGTCTGGTGCGCTGAACGGGCGCGGCAGGAAAGCAGGAATCAGCCGTCGGCAGTCAGTAAACACAAAGGAGAAGACAGCATGCATCGTTCGATCGAAGTGACCCTTGTGGCGCTCGCATTGATCATGGCAGGAAATGTTTTCGCGGCGCAGACTTACCCCAGCCGCCCGATCCGGGTCATCGTCCCGTTTCCGCCCGGAGGCAACGTGGACGTATTCGCGCGAGTGCTGTACCGATACGTGGAACCGGATCTCGGGCAGCCGATCATCATCGACAACCGGGGCGGCGCAAACAGCATTCTCGGCTCGGATATGGTCGCGAACGCCACGCCCGATGGTTACACCCTGCTCAATACCTCGTTCGGTTTTGCCGTCAACCCGGCCATCATGAAAAAACTGCCCTTCGACGTCGTCAAGGACTTCGTGCCGGTAACGAATATCGCGCTGGGCACGGGCTATCTGATGGTGGCCAATACCGCATTCCCGGCGAAGACGGTGAAGGAACTGATCGCGCTGGCGAAGAAGGAGCCGGTGCGCTACAGCACTGCGGGGGTGGGAAACGGCCAGCATTTGGCGGGTGCGCTTTTTGCTACGATGGCGGGCATCGACATGCTGCACGTTCCGTACAAGGGCGGGGGGCCGGCGGTGAACGCAGTCATTGGCGGCGAGGTTCAGATCCATTTTCCAGCGGGGGCTGTCGGCGTGCCGCACGTCAAGAGCGGGCGGCTGCGGGCGCTGGGCTTTACCGGCGCCAAGCGACTGACGTCCCTGCCTGATGTGCCGACTGTCGCCGAAGCCGGCTTGCCCGGATATATCGCCGATGCGGGCTGGCACGCCGTGTTCGCGCCGGCGAAAACTCCGGCCGCGATCGTGAACCGCGTGCAGGCGGCGATCCACAAGGCGCTGCAAGTGCTCCAGGTGCGAGACCACTTCCTCAACGGGGGTTATGAACCCCAAGGCGCCACCCCTGCCGAGTGGGGCAGGTTGTTCCGCGCCGACCTCAAGCGCTACGCGGAAATCACGCGCATGGCGAAAATCGAGCGGCAGTGAAGCAACCGGTCAGATTTGGCGCCTGAAACACCGCTGCCACGAGAAATCGTCTTTTCAGGTTTGCTCGCGGCCGGCGCAGCTATCAATCGAAGAACGCGAAAGTCCTGGTTTCGATGCTTTCACGCGGCGGCGCTCCCGCCGGCGTTCGGGGATCGTCAAACGCGCTGTGCGCGGTGAAGCGCGCGGGCTTGCCGGCATCGGAGTCGAATACCTTGAACACCAGAGCCTCTTGACGCTCCATCTGCGGGAAGTAAAACCACTCGTGCGCTGGATTGTGGGCGATGTGGTAGACCTCGCCGGTCCGGTCCTTGTAGCGCCGCTCTACCCGTATGAAACCCTGTTGCGGAATGGTGCGGCCATCGCAGATGCCGAGCGGGTCTACCAGCACCTTGCCGCGGATCGACCGCCACGTCTGGATGATGGCCCAGCGTTTTTTGAAGCGGCGCCCGGCTTCCACATCGCCGACGATTTCGCGCAAGCGTTGCGGCGCGGACGTCTCGGTATAGTCGTTGTGCACGCCCTTTACTGTCGGCCGCGCGCCCGCAGCCTTCTGCATCCGTTCGTCGCTGACGCGGATCGTGTGGTCGAACACCAGGACCTCGGAGGCGCCTGAATGCTTCTTGATCAGCGCCTGCACTTCCGGATCGTAGACACGCAAGCGCTCCGCTTCATTGGTGAAATCTTCGACTCGCGTACTGTGGTCGACGAACACGAATCCGTGAGTGTCGAGCTTGAATGTGTGGGCGAGCGGCCTGCCGTTGCGCACAGCCATCTCGTACTGCCGGTATTGCGGCGGGACCGCCTTGTGCTCCATCTCCGGCCAATCGATGTAACGCACCGGCGCGACCCCGGTATCGACAATATAGTTGAAGTTGGCGTGTACGGTGTCGGCAGACGGCTTCTCGGCGACGGGCGGCATAGGGAGTTCCCGCGGTTGGGTTTCGACCGCGATCATAGCGGTTTTTTGAGTGCCGCGCGTACGCGACCGGCTTCCATTCGGGAAAAATATTCCCCCGCGCGTTGGCTGCCCGCGCCAGCACGGCTTCGGGGCTGAGATCTTCGTTCTGCCTGATTTCGGGTGCGGACATCGCTTCTGCTCCTGGCGTTGAATTGCCTGTTGAACAGCGGATTGAATCCGTGCTTGAACTCCGGCATACTCGATCGGGCAACAAAACTGGAAATCCTCACGCAACGCAGCTTGCCATCCGGTCGATGTAACCGCAAGGCGGCCGAGCGGAACGACGGGCCATGCGAGTCTGTCACACCAGAACAGAACAAGAGGAAATCAATGAGCGCAATTCGCAATTGGTGCTTTCCCGTGCGGGTGCTGTCCGGGGCCTGCGCGTGGGCGGCGGCCATGGCACTGTCCGGGGCTGTCACGTTGTCGCACGCCCAGCAGAGCGCGTGGCGGCCCCAGAAAACCGTGGAAATAGTGATCCCGTCTTCCGCCGGTTCGTCGATGGACGCCGCGGCGCGCATGATCCAGGGCCAGCTGCAGGAGGGGCGGATAGTCGACGTCCCGGTCGTTTCCGTAAACAAGTCGGGCGGAGGCGGCAGCCTGGCGACGAATTATCTTGACCAGCAGGCGGGCGACGGCCATTTCATGTTCTTCTCGACCATGAGCCTCATGAACAACCACATTCTCGGGCGCGCGAAAACCAACTACACCGACTACACGCCGATCGCGCTGGTCTTCACCGAGCACATGACGATAGTGGTCCAGGCGGATTCTCCGTTCAAGACCGGGCGCGATTTCATGGCAAAGCTGAAAGACAACCCGGATTCCCTCGCCATCGCAATCGGCCTCGCGCGCGGGGGCACCGGCCACCTCAATATCGCGCTCGTGACGAAAGCCATGGGGATCGACGCGAGGAAGCTCAAGACCGTCATATTCGACGGCAATGCCAAGGCGCTGGCGGCGTTGCTGGGCGGTCACGTCGACTTGTCTTCGATGTCATTCGCGCAGGCGTGGGCGCAGTCGCAGCAGGGCAAGCTGCGCATCGTCGGCGTCGCGGCGGAGCGGCGCGGCGAGGGCGTCCTGGCCGATATTCCAACCTGGAAGGAGCAGGGATTCGACGTTGTATTCACCAACGTGCGGCTCATGTTCGGCCCCAAGGGAATGACCCCGGCGCAGGCGGCGTATTGGGATGCCGCGCTGCAGCGGGTGCTGCAGAGCGAGCGGTGGAAGAAGTTCGCGGAGGCGAACCACTATGTGCCGGGTTACATCGGACACGCGCAGGCCCCAAAGCACATGGCAGCGCTGTACGCACAATTGAAGTCGGCGCTGGTCGAAGTCGGGATGGCGAAAGAATGAACCACACCACCACCGGCGCACGCGCGCTGGTCGATGCGTTGCTGCGGGAAGGCGTCGACCATGTCTTCGGCATCCCGGGCACGCAGAACCTCGCGATCATCGATGCGCTGCGCGACACCCCGCAGATCCGTTTCATACTGACGCGTCACGAACAAGGCGCCGCGTTCATGGCGTATGGTTTTGCGCGCGCGGCGCGGCGCCCGGCGGTGGTAACGGCGACTGAAGGGCCGGGCGTCACGAACCTTGCGACCGCGATGGGCGCCGCGTATCGCGGATTGGTGCCGGTGATCAGCGTGTGCGGCGTTCAGGAAAGCGCGATGCGCGAACGCGACGCGACTCAGGACATGGACCAGATCACGTTCATGCGGCCGATCACCAAGTGGGCGCACAGCATTCCGAACGTGCAGAAAGTGCAGGAAGCGGTGCGCAAGGCATTTCGCGTCGCGCTCACCGAACCGCAGGGGCCGACGCATATCGAGGCTTCGAGCGAGATCCTGCTCGAGCAAACCGCGATCGAAGCCATCGCGCCGGCCGCCTACCGCAACACGGTATTGCCGTCGTGCAACAGCGCCCAGCTCGATCAGGTGTACGCGCTGCTCGCCGGCGCCGCGCGCCCTGTTTTCGTCGTCGGGCGCGGCGTGATCAGCGAAGCGGCCACCGAAGCCATGGCCGCGCTTGCCGAGCGCACGGGAATTCCGGTCGGGGCATTGCAGTATTCGCCCGACGCTTTCCCGTCTTCCCACCCGCTCGCGCTCGGGCCGCTGGGCCGCAACGGCTTCGGCAGCGCCAACCGCATCGTGCCCAAAGCCGACGTCATCATCGCAATCGGCGCGCATATTGACGTCTTCTCGACGCTGCACAAGCACGGGATCTTCAGCGCACAGGCAAAACTCGTGCATCACAGTACCGCACCCGGCCACATCGGCATCGTCTTCCCCGTGACTCTCGGCGTAACAGGCTCGACGGCGAGCTTCATCGCGGGCCTCAGCGAACGCGCCGCAAAAAGCGGATTGCGCAAACCGTGGGTCGATGTCGCGAAGGCGCGCGCCGAGTGGGAGGCGGAGTTACAGGGAGAAGTGCGTCATGAGGCGGAACCGATACAGTCGCAGTTCGTGGCCCACACGATCCGCAAAGTGTTGCCGCGCAACGGTCTGCTCGTCGTCGATGCGGGCAACGGCGGCAAGCACGTGCGCAGCTACTTCAAGAGCTACGAGCCCGGCACTTTCCTGTGCATCGATGACTGGGCCTCGGTCGGAGGCTCGTTTCCGATCGCGCTCGGGGCGAAGCTGGCGCGGCCGGACCGTCCCGTGCTGTGCGCGTCAGGCGACATGGGCGCGATGTGCAATATCGGCGAGCTCGAAACCGCGATGCGCGAAAAAATTCCGGTGGTCTATGTCGTGTTCAACGATCAGGGCCTCGGCAACGAGCGCGCGTTCCAGAACGAACATTACGGCGGGCGCTTCTACGCAGTGGATTACCAAAACCCGGACTTCGGCGCGCTGGCGCGGGTTTTCGGCGCGCATGGCGAGCACGTAACGCATCCGGGGGATCTCGAAGACGCACTGCATCGCGCGTTCGACAGCGGCAAACCAGCCATCGTCGACGTCATGATCGACCAGCGCACGCTGGCGCCGGTGGTGTACAAGCCGAAGATTTAACCGCAAAGGCCGGCATGAAAATCGATAACCAGCAAGTATTCCCGCAGTCCCGGATCCCCGGCGACCGTTTCCTGCACTCCCCCGGCCCCACGCACATTCCCGCCGAAGTGCTGAGCGCGATGCACCGTCAGCCGATGGACCATGGCGATCCGCGGCTCGAAGCGATGGTCGCCGCATGCGAGGCGGGACTGCGGCGCGTATTGCAGACGGAGCAAGCCGACATTTTTCTTTACGCCTCGAACGGCCATGGCGTATGGGAAGCGGCGACGGAAAATCTGCTCGCGCCCGGGCAAGCGGCGCTGATTCCGGGCACGGGGCATTTCTCCGAGCAGTGGGCGCTGCAGGCCGAAGCGACCGGGCGCCGCGTCATCCGCACGCCATTTCGCGAGGGCTACCCGGTCGATGCCAACGACGTCGAACAGGCGTTGCGCGCCGACAGCAAACGCGAGATCGTCGCCGTCTTCGCGGTGCACACTGACACCGCGAGCAGCACCACCAGCGACCTCAAAGCGATCCGCGCGGCCATCGACGCGGTGGGCCACCCGGCATTGCTGGTGGCCGATGTGGTCGCCTCCCTCGCGGCCGCGCCGTTCGCGATGGACACGCTGGGCGTCAACGTTGCGCTCGGTGCATCGCAGAAGGGATTGATGTCGCCGCCCGGCCTGGGGGTCGTTGCGGTAGACGCGCGCGCCAACGCAGCCGCCGCGAAGAATCCCGCGCCGCGCTACTACTGGGACTGGCAGCGGCGCAAGGCGGATCACACCTACCAGAAGTTCTGCGGCACCTCGCCGCAGACCCTGCTGTATGGGCTCGAGGCCGCGCTCGCGCTGCTGTTTCGCGAAGGCCTGGAGGCGGTGTTCGCACGCCACGCGCTGCTCGCGCGCGCGGTGCAAACGGCGGTCGAGTGCTGGGCCAGCGAGGGGGCGGTGTTTTTGCATTGCCGCGTTCCCGCGGCGCGCTCGGTTGCCGTCACCACCATCGAGGTGCGCGAGGGCATCGACGTCGAGGCGCTGCGCACGGTCGCCCGCGAGCGCTTCCAGGTTGCGTTCGCCGGCGCCCTCGGGCCGCAGCTCGGGCGCGCGTTTCGCATCGGCCACCTTGGCGACATAAATGCCGCGATGATCCTGGGCTGCCTCGCCGGCGTCGAAGCCGCGATGCTCGTGCAGGGCATCCCTTTCGGCCGCGATGGAGTAAGCAAGGCGGTCGAGTGCCTGGCCGCGGGCTGAAAGCAACTACCAGCGGTCGACGAATTTGCGTACGCTCGCCGGAGCCAGCGCGGCAAGCGCGCTTACGCTCCAGCGCACCTGGTTCGCCGCGGGTACCGCCCCTCGCAAAAACAGGACCGCACCTTGCTCCGAGCTGATCACGCCATGCGGCTTACCCGCATACGCGCAGTGGTAGTCTCCGGCATGCACGACCAAGTCGTCGATGCGCGCTTCTCCGGAGAGCACGATACACTCCTCGTCCTGTGGATGCTCGTGCGGCAGCAGTGCCGCGCCGGGTTCGAGCTTGAGGAGGTAGGTCAATGTGTCCTGCTCCCGGCGCAACACCTTGATGCTGACCTTCGGCAGGAAAGTTTTCCAGTCGCCCTCATTGGCGCGCACCGTCAGCAAACCGCGCGCACCGGACTCGGACACCAGACGTTCGGCCTGTACTCGTTGTATCAGTCGCTGCTTGATCGCCTGTACCCGATTCGAATCCGGGAATTGCGGCTTGACGGCATCGAGCAGCGCGTCGCGCACCACGTCCTGCAACGTATCTTCTTTGTCGTTACTCATGTCCTGGTTCCAATCCCTGGCCTGAAAGGCAGTCTTTCAACTGCTGGCACGCCCGGAAAAGCGTGACTTTGACCGTGCCAAGCGGCATGTTGCACGCGTCGGCGATCTCCTGGCGGGTGAGACCTCGAAAGAACGCGAGCGCCACCAGCTGCCGCACCTGGGGCTTGAGTGTCTCGATGGCGGCATGAATCGCACTGCTGCGCTGGAGTGCAAGGAGCAGATCGTACGGATCGGTTTTCTCCGCGGCCACATCGGACTGCAGCGATTCGACGTCGCCCGTTAATTCAGCAGGCTCACGGCGGCGTAGCGCATCCAGCGCGCGGGAACGGCAAATCGTCAGCAGCCAGGTCAGCGGCCGGCCGCGCGCGGGATCGTAACGCGTTGCTTCGCGCCACGCCTGCCAATACGTATCTTCGACCACTTCCTCAGCCGTCTCCTCGTTGCGCAGGATGCGCAGCGCCACGGCGTACACCTTGCCGAACGTGAGGTCATAGAGACGCTCCAGGGCGCGTTCATCCTGCCGCGCCATGCGTGCGATTACGGCGCGCAGTTCAGCATCCAGCTTGGTGGGGCTGCCGGCGCCGTCCTCTAACGGTGGTTCTGTCACCTCTGGCACGGCAATGGCTCCCGAGCGATGGGGTTCGATGGCCGCCGTGGACGCTGGCATCCCAGCGGCTCCGGTAGCCCAAACCATGGAATCTTGCAACAAATCAGCCGATACGTCCACGTGTCCCCGCTTCCGGTCTTGGGTCTGCATCCGTGGACGTATACGCGCCTCGTCCCGAACCGGTTTCAAATCCGGCGCATGAAACCGATGTGCCGTTACGTGCGTATTGCTATCCAAGGAGGAAACCGCGATGGCGAAAAGCCTTGATGGAAAAGTGGCTCTTGTTACGGGCGCAAGTTCCGGCATCGGCCGGGCTTCCGCGCTCGCGTTCGCCAGGGAGGGCGCACAGGTCGTGGTAACCGCCCGCCGCGAGCAAGAAGGGGAAGAGACCGTTCGGATGATCAAGGGGAACGGCGGCGAAGCCATGTTCGTAAAAACCGATGTATCCAGTGCAGCGGAAGTCGAGTCGCTGCTGCGCACGATCGCAGAGGCTTACGGCGGGTTGGACTGCGCGTTCAATAACGCCGGCATCTCGGGCTCTTTGGCACCCACCGCGGACACGAACGAGAATGATTGGGACTCCGTGATCGGCATCAACCTGAAGGGCGTGTGGTTGTGCCTCAAGCATGAGATCGCGCTCATGCTTAAGCGGCGCCGGGGTGCCATCGTCAATATGTCCTCGGTCCTGGGATTGGAAGGCACCGCCTTGGGCGCGTCGGCTTACGTCGCCAGCAAGCATGGGGTCATCGGGCTGACGAAAGCGGCGGCGCTGGAATATGCGCAGCAGGGTCTGAGAATCAATGCGCTGTGCCCCGGTTTTATCAAGACCGCCTTGATTGAAGTCGCCACCGACAATCCGGATATCGCAAAGGCAATAGTCGCAGCACACCCGGTCGGCCGGCTCGGGAACCCGGAAGAGATTGCGGAAGCGGTGATCTGGTTATGCTCGGACGCTGCGTCGTTCGTAACGGGTCATTCGATGGTCGTCGACGGCGGTTACGTTGCGCAGTAACGCGGCCCTGTTTTCCTGTCATCCCCGGTTGGACGCACGCCCGGCCGGTTCCGTCACTTAAGGGAGTACATGAAATGGCAAAGCTCATCGCGCTTTACAAGAAGCCCGCGGATGCCGCGGCGTTCAATTCCTATTACTTCTCCACCCATGTGCCTGTCGCGAAGAAAGTTCCGGGACTACAGCGCTACGAGGTTAGCGCCGGTCCCGTGGCGACTCCGCAAGGCGAGTCGCCTTTCCATCTGGTGGCGATCCTCAGCTTCGACTCGATGAGCGCGCTCCAGCATGCGCTGGGTTCTCCCGAAGGCGTTGCGGCCGCGGCGGATCTCGCCAATTTCGCCCAAGCGGGAGTCGATTTGCTCGTCTTCGAGTCGAAGGTCATTTGATATTGGGTTAGCGGTCCGTCCCCGTGGTTCGGACCGCATTCCACTCGCGTATGAGGCGGCCCTTCGCGCTGCCTTCGATGGTATCGCCGTTGACGCGGCCCCAGTACGCGACGCCGTTGAGCATAAAGCTGATCTCATTGCCGCGCAGCCGGCCATCCTCAACCGTCACGCTGATCCCGTCCAATTCGAACGCGCCGAAAACCAACTGCATGTCCTGCCTGAACGTCAGTTCGCCGTCCGGCAGACGCCAGTTGCCTGCCACCCTGGCGGGGACCACATACAAGTTCGCGATGCACCAGCTCGGACACGGAGTGGTCCTGCCGGTTTCATCGGCATACCAGCCGCTGATCTCATACGTATTCGAAACGATGCGCGTGCCGGGCTTCAGCGCGCGGAACTTCGCCTCCAGTTTGGCAAGGTTGTCGGGCAAGAGAAACAGGATGAGGACCGTCGCCTGCGAAATGTCGGCCTCGAACATGTCGCCCTGCACGAACGCGGCTTGGCCGGCGACACCTGCCGCGGCCGCGGCGCGCCGGGACACTTCGACCAGGCCCGGGTCGTACTCAACGCCGAGCGCCCGCGCCCCGCGCCGTGCCGCGGCGATCACGTTGCGGCCGTCACCCGAACCCAGATCGATCACGTAGTCCTGCGGCGTCACGCGCGCCATGTCGAGCATTTTCTCGACCATGTCGTGCGGCGACGGTATCCACACCACGTCTTTGCCGGCCTGCCCCTCCACCGGCCGGGGCGACTCAGGCGACTGCGCCAGCGCAGCATTGCCGGCCAGCGCAAGACATAACGCGATCAGCCACGCGCGGCACGAATAGTTCATGTTGCGTATTTTGACGGCCGCGATTGCGCCATGCAACCACGGTATCCCAAATCGCAGTGCTATCATTGTCGGGGGTTCGATTTTCGGGGGGAGACCGCATGATGTCGAAAAGCACATCGAAACTGCTGCACAAATCGGTGGCGACAGGGTTTGCAGTCGTTGCGGGAATTCTGGTTTGTGCCACGCCGCTGCAGGCGCGCATCACCAAAATCGTCGTTGACGAAACCCTCTCGCCGGCTTTCTGCAAAGGCACGGCATGTGCTTCGTTCGGCGATACCGGGCAATACGAGCAGATCGCAGGCCGCGCGTTCGGCGAACTCGATCCGGGCGATCCGCTCAACAAACTCATACAGGACATAGAACTGGGCAAAGACCCGGATGGCAAAGTCCGATATGTCGCCACGTTCGTCCTGACCAAGCCGGTGGACATGACCAAGGCCAGCGGCCTGATGTGGCACGACGTGCCCAATCGCGGCAGGACCGTCACCCTTGCCACCGCAGAGCGCGCTTTCGGCGACGTGGGACTCGCGAGTTCCTGGCAAGGCGATAACGCCGGGATGAGCGCACGACTCGGAACGACCGTGCGCGCGACGATGTCGGTGGGCGGCAATCATTGGCTACAAGTTCCGGTCGCAAAGAACGCAGACGGCTCGCCGGTTACCGGACCTGTCTTCGGAAGAATCATCAACCGCTCAGGCCCAGGCGCGCAGCCGTTGATCGTGCAAACCAACCCGCTGCCCTATTTGCCGGCGAGCCTCGACACCTCGACGGCGACGCTCGTCTCGCGCGATCACGAATCGATGGAAGGTGTCGTCACAGGCGAAACACCTATTGCAGCCGCCGACTGGAAGTACTGCGGCGGCGGGACATTTGATGCATCGCTACCGCTCACGCAATTGCCAGTGCATATCTGCCTGAAGGGCGGCTTCAATCCGGCCAAGCTTTATCAGGTGGTGTACACCGCGAAAGATCCGTATATCCTCGGCATCGGTTTCGCCGCCTGGCGCGATATCGCATCGTTCTTCAAATATGCGGCCAAGGATGATTTCGGCACCGCGAATCCGCTGGCGGAACGCATCTCGACGAGCATTACGCGCGGCCGCTCGCAGTCCGGCAATTACCTCAGGGGCTGGCTGCATCTCGGTTTCAATCAGGATGAGGCGAAGCGTCAGGTTCACGACGGCATGTGGCCGATCATCGCGGGGCGCAGAATCGCGCTCAACTTCCGCTGGGCGCAACCGGATGGCGTAATGGAACTCTACCAGGCCGGCAGCGAGGGTCCGCAGTGGTGGGTCCCGTATCCCGATCAAGCGCGCGGCCTGCCGGCGCGCAGCGTTCTCGACCGTTGCGTTGCCACCAAGACCTGCCCGAAAGTCATCGAGCATTTCGGCGCAGCCGAAATCTGGTTTCTGAAAATGGGTCCGGAATGGGTGGGGACGGATCCCAAAGAAGACATCCCGCTGCCGGACAATGTGCGCCGCTACTACGTTGGCAGCAGCTCGCATGGCGGCGGCGCGGGTGGCTTCGACAGCAGCCTGCCCGGCTTCGGCCTGTCCGCCAAGCCACTCAACTGCCCCGGCAATAACTACGGCAGCGCCATGCTCCCTGCCAATCCGCTGCCGCATACCGAGATGATCAATGCGCTGCGAGTGCATTTTCGCAACTGGGTCATGCGCGACACGCCGCCACCCGGCAGCCGCTATCCGACACTGCGCGAGCGTCATCTGGTGGAACCGACCAAGGAAGCGATGGGCTTCCCGACGATACCGGGTCTGCGGCCGACCGCGCCGGAACCTGGATTCATCAACGCGCTTCTGGATTACGACTGGGGCCCCCGGTTCGACCCGAACGATGGATCGGGCGTGCCGGACCATGCTGTGCCGCGCATCAAACAGGCCATCAAAATGCTGGTGCCAAGAGTCAACGCCGACGGCAATGAAATCGGCGGCGTGCCGGTCGTGCTGCTCGATGCTCCGCTCGGCACCTACCTCGGCTGGAACATCACTGCCGGCGGCGCGCGTCCGTTCCACCAGGATCAGATCTGCAGTTACGCCGGCGGCATGATCCCGTTCGCAAAAACCCGGGCTGAACGCATTGCGAGCGGCGATCCGCGAGCATCGCTGGAGGAGCGCTACACCGATCATGCGGGTTATGTCGCCGCAGTCAGAAAAGCTGCGGCAAACACCGTTGCACAAGGTTTTCTGTTGCAGAAAGACGCCGATGCGCTGATCGCCGCGGCAGATGCAAGCAATGTCTTAAAGTAAACAACAAGCACGGGAGGACTCGGAATGGCTGCACCATGTTGGTTGAACCAGGCCGCCTCCATCGCCGTCCAAGCTGCAGTCTCCCAACGGAGAGGACGCATATCATGACAGCGAATGAGCGGCGGCAACGCTTGCGCGCGGTGCTGGCGGGGACTGTATGCAAGTCGCCGGCGACCGTATTCGATGCGCTCTCGGCGCGGGTAGCGGAGAGCGTCGGCTACGAAATCGGGGTGCTGTCGGGGTCGGTGTCCGCCGGCACGCTGCTCGCGGCGCCCGATCTCGTGCTGCAAACACTTACCGAGTTTGCCGACCAGGTTCGCAGCATCACGCGCGTGAGCAATTTGAGCCTGGTACTCGACGCGGACCACGGCTACGGCAACGCGCTCAACGTCATGCGCACCGTGCAGGAACTGGAGCACGCGGGCGCGTCGGCGATCATGATCGAAGATACCGTGATGCCGCCGCGCTTCGGCGCGACCGCGCTGGAAATCATTTCGCCCGCGGAGATGGTCGCGAAACTCCGCGCCGCGCTGCACGCACGGGAGGATGCTTCACTTGTCATCATCGGGCGCATCGCGGCGCTCAAGGCCGAAGACACCCGCCGCGCGGCGGAGCGCGCGAAGGCCTATGCAGCGACGGGTATAGACGCCCTCTTCATCACGGGCCTGACGAAACTCGAGGAGTTCAACGCCCTACGCGCCGCCGTGACGATACCGATCATCGTGGGTTTCGCGCCCATGCTCAAACGGGAGGACCTCGAAGCGCGCGGGGTGCGCCTGCTGCTGCAGGGCCACCAGCCGGTCGCGGCCGCGGTCAAGGCGCTGCGCGATGTCTATACGCATCTGTACAACGGCGGCGCGCCGGCGGAACTCAAGTCCCTGATCGCTGCGCCCGACGAGATGAATCGCATGGTAAACGGCGAGCAATACGAGCAGTGGCGGCGGCAGTATCTTTCCTGACGCCCGCGTATGCGCTTGCCGTTACGCGTCCTCGCGGTCCCTTGCATCCTCCTGTGAATAACTCGCCCGCGCCGCGAGATCACCCCTTCATGAGACCGCAACGAGCGGAAACAAGACCGCAAGCTCAGACTTCGGCGAAAGCGATGTCCAGCATGTTTCTCAGGGCGCGGGCAGTAGCGCCGAACACCCGATGCTCGCGAAAGAGGAAGGTCTCGTTGGGCCACAGCCGCCCGTTCAGCTGCCTGGGCTCGGCGACGGTCAGGTTCAGGGGATCGAGGAGATGACGCACCGGCACTTCCAGTATCTCTGCGACCTCCGACTCCGAAGGATGCCAGGGATAGGGTGTCGCCAGCGGGTCAATCAGGCCGACGAAACCAGCGACGAGGATCTGGCCGTCGCGGGTCGAGAAGTCGTCGATCCGGCCGAAAATCTCTACCCGGCCGGGATCGAGCCCGATCTCTTCGAAGCTCTCGCGCAGGGCTGTTGCCTGCAGGTCCTGATCTCCGCGCTCGCGTCCTCCTCCAGGGAAGGAGATGTGACCCTGTTGCATTGTCACCAGCATCGTGCGCTTCGTGAGGATGACGTGCAACTCGTTGCCGAGGTGGTAGAGGGGAATGAGAACGGCCGCGCTGAGGGCCCCGTCGTTTGCGGCGATCGGCCGGTAGCTGTAGCCCCGGATGCGGTCCCTGACACTGTCGATTGATAAGCGGGCGGGGGAGGCGATCTCCCGGAAATCGCCCGCGTTTCCCATCGTTTGGTCCCGCGTCATGTTCCAGTCCCCTGATTTTGCGCTCCTCGGCAATCTACAGCCCCCAAGCGCACCAGAGAATTCTACCTCGCATGCAAGGAGATCACGGGTTGTTAACGGCCAATCAAGCGGATCGGCTTGGTACACCTTGCCGATGAGCGGCACCCAGGCGACGCTTAGCGAGTAATACGAGCGTTACGCTACCCGCGCGCCGCCGCCGGCAACGCCACTATCTCTGCCCACCACTGCAGCTTGCCGCCGAGTTCGGCTTCGTATTTGCGCACAAAGGTGAGCTTGCCATCGTCGCCGATGCGAAACACGCTCATCGCTGCGGGTGCTACGCGCACCTCATTGCCGTCTCGCACCCACATGTCGCGTATGCTGGCGGATAGAAGCAGCCGCCCGCTGGGATCGATGCTGAAAGTGCGCACGTGGTGCGTTTGCGGGTCGATGCTCTGGATTCGCGTGGGCTCGCCGGTGGTTTGATCGATGGCGAATACCGCGATGCTGTTTTCCCCGCCCGCAAAGACTTTCTTGCCGGCGAATTCCACCGTGCCATCCGCGCGGTTGGCCGTGTACACGAAGCGGCCGTTCGGATGCACATGGATAGCGCTGGTGGTCTGATGCATTTTGGGATCGCGCGGGGCCGCCAGCGTGGTTTTGACGAAGGCGGGTTCGGGCATGATGCTGTCGCCGTGGATGCGGTGCATGTGCATCTCGTTCTGGCTTTCGATGTTGGCATACAGCCACGGCTGCACCGGATGATAATCGACATGGCGCGGCCGATAGCCAAAACCGTTTTTGCCGCCAACGATGTTCGCCGCGGGGGTCAGCTGCCCGTCCCTGAAACTGAAAACCTTGATCGCGCCCGGATCTTCCGGCTTGTCGGGGCGCGCATCGTTGCCGCGCGCGGGGAAGACCACCAGGCGGTTCGAGGGCGTCACCGTGACCTGATGCGCGTAGATGCCAACATCGATTTTTGATGTTTGTTGCACCTGCGCGCCCACCGTACCGTCGCTGTTGATGCGATGCACGGTGATATTGCTGGGGTTGTTGAAGGCCGTCAGCACATAGCTGCCGCTGCGGTCGACGCAGTGGTGTATCGGACGCGAGGGCAGCGCTTGCGATTCGCCGTGCAGCGCAAGAGCGCCATCGGCAGCAACACGCACCGCGCACAGGCGATGAACCTTGCCGGCAACCGGCGCGTTGCCCGATGCGCGGTCGCTGGTGGAAACGTAAAGAAACTGCCGCGACGGATGCGGCCATACGTATTGCACGTTGGACGGCAAGGCTATCGCTGCACGCGGCGTCAGCGCCGCATTGTCGACATCGACATCGAAGTGCCGCAACTGCTCGCCGACGCTTTGATAAAGCGCGATGCGGCCGCTGCCCTCCAAGCGCGATGCGTCGGCGCCCGCGACTGCGGTATTGAAAGTGCGATGCTCCATAGCGACAACCCTCCCTGAGAAACACATCGAATGATAAGTGATGTTCGACTTTTCGGGAACGATCTTATGCCTGGCTGCAAGCAAGCTGCAACAGAACGCCGAGCAGGGTTCCCGGCGCGACCGGCAACCAGCGGTTGGATTCCGCCACGGTCTCGACGAGATCCCCGTCGCCCATCTGGCCGGAGTGCAGGGAAAAGGCGATCGTCCGAATTCGCGAATTCCGGCAGTCGAATTCACTATGCGCCGTTGATGAAGCGTGCTGTTTACCGTACGGTGACGAGCGGGGAGATTTAAGATCGATCAAGTCGCGCATCTGCGCCAGATCACCTGCCCTCGAGACCGTGTCGGGATCGGCATACGCAATATATTCGTCATTGTCGTAAACCATTACCCACTCTGCCACCGAGTTGCAGCTCAGTGCCGCTAGCGCCAAGGCCAATGCGAGTCGCTTCACTCCGGCTTGATGCCGCCCGCGCGGATGAGCGCCTGGTAGCGCAGATACTCGCCTTGCATCATCCGCGTGAAGCCATCCGGCGTGCCCTCCGGCGTTGACTCGGCCCCCTGGCGCATGAACAGCTCGCGCAGCGACGTCTTGCGCAGCCCACGCACGATGTCGCCGTGCAACTGCTCGACCAAACGCCGCGGCGTGCCCTTGGGCACGACGATGCCCGACCAGGTGTCGACCTGCGCCTCGGGCAGGCCGGACTCGGCGATCGACGGCACCTTGGGCAAGGCGGGACTGCGCTTCGGCGTCATCACGGCGAGCGCGCGGATGCGTCCTTCGCGCACCGGTCCCAGCACTGCCGGCAGCGTGTAGATGGCGTAATGCACGCGCCCGAGCGCAATCTCGATGAAAGAGTCGGAGAGACTCCGGTACGGCACGTGCACCGCATTGATGCCGAGCGCGCGGTTGAATATCTCACCGGCCAGATGCGACGCCGACCCGATGCCGAGCGAGGCATAGTTGAGCTCGCCCGCGCTCGCGCGCGCGTATGCCACGAAGTCGGGCGCGGAGCGCGCGAGTATCGACGGCACGGTTACCAGCACGTTGGTGATCGACGCGACGTGCGAGACGCCGATGATGTCCGCCAGCGCCCGATACGGCGGCGGGTCACGCATGAGTTCGGTGATGACGCGCGTGACGTCGATCATGCCCAGCGTGTAGCCGTCGGCGTTCGCTTTCGACACCCGGGTATTGCCGATCAGTCCGCCCGCGCCCGGACGGTTTTCGACGATGATTCTCTGCCCGTAGAATTCGCCCAGATCCTCAGCGAGCGAGCGCGCGAAAATATCGCTGGCCGTGCCCGGAGAGGACGCAACGATGATGCGGATCGTTTTGACGGGATAGTCGGCGGGCGCCGCCGCAGGCTGGGCGATGCACGGGCCCAATGCCGCCAGTACGGCCGTCGCGCCTGCCGCGACCCGCAAAGCGCCGGTCGATATGAACCGTAACCACTGCGATAGTATGGTCATTTACCCCGTCATAAATCAGTGACTCAAGATTCCATTATGCGCCGATATCTTCGACGCGGTTGGGGAAGGCAATCCGCTCGGCGGTGCTGCCCGACATGCCGACGATCGCAGAAGCCGGACTGGCCTCGAAAAACTGCTACAGTATGCGCGCGACCCGGCGCATGAACTTTGGATAGCGCCGGTCAGCCTGATTGCCAAGTACCTCCGGGCACAATTCAAACACAACGGACCATCAAAATGAACGCTGCCACCCCGCTCCACCTCCTCAAAATCGAAAACGGTATCGCCGTCGTCACGCTGAACCGGCCCGAGGCGATGAATTCGCTCAACACTCAACTGCGCACCGAGCTGCTGGCACTGTTGCCGCAACTCGACCTGCGCGACGACGTGCGGGTCATCATCATCACCGGCGCCGGCGACCGCGCATTCTGCACCGGCGCCGACTTGAAGGAGCGCTCCACCCGCAGCACCGAGGCGATGGTGCTGGACCGCCACACCATGGTCGCAAAATGGACCAGCGCGATCGCCGGCCTGCGCAAGCCGGTGATCGCGGCGATCAACGGCTACTGCATGGCGGGCGGATTCGAGCTCGCGCTGCAATGCGATATCGCCATCGCTTCCGAGCGCGCGGTGTTCTCGCTGCCGGAAGTGACGCACGGCTTTTTCCCGGGCGGCGGGGCCTGCCAGCGGCTGCCGCGGCTCATCGGTATCCAGAAAGCGAAGGAGCTCATCTTCACCGGCCGGCGCTGGGACGCGCAGGAGGCGCTTGCATTCGGCATGGTGAGCAAACTAGCGCCGCACGACCAGGTCATGGCAGAGGCGCTGGCGCTCGCGCAGCGCATCGCCGCGAACCCGCCGATTGCGGTGATCCAGGCCAAGTCCGCGCTCAACCAGTCGCAGGAGACCGGTGTCACGGCCGGGCTGCGCTTCGACAACGAGGCGTGGGTCGGCTGCATGCACTCGGACGAGTGGAAGGAGAAGCTCGGCGGGTTCGTCAGGAAGGAGCGCAAGGCTTAACGCGTCCGTGAGATAGAATTCGAGTTCCATAATTTCTGCAAACCAAAGGAGAAGCCCATGATTGAATTACACTCGTCACCCACCCCCAACGGCCAGAAGGTCATGATCATGCTCGAGGAGACCGGCCTCGAATGGAAACATTTCGACATCAATATCCGTCTGGGCGAGCAGTTCACTTCGGAATACCTGAAGCTCAGCCCGAACAACAAGATCCCGGCAATCGTGGATACCGCGGGTCCGGGCGGCGGCCCTTACACCATGATGGAATCGGGCGCGATCCTGTTCTATCTCGCGGAGAAAACCGGCAAGTTCCTGCCCAAAGACGCGCGCAAGCGCTACGACACGCTGCAGTGGCTGATCTTCCAGATGGCGCACGTCGGCCCGATGTTCGGCCAGGCCAACCACTTCAACAATTACGCCAAGGACAACATTCAGTACGCGAAGGACCGCTACAACAACGAAGCGGTGCGGCTATACCAGGTGCTCGACAACCGGCTGCGCGATAACACGTGGCTCGCCGGCGACGAATACACCATCGCCGACATGGCGACCTATCCCTGGACCAAGGGGCACGCGGACCGCGGGATCGACAAAGCGGGATATCCCAACTTCATGCGCTGGTTCGAGGCCATGGAGGCGCGGCCGGCAGTGCAGCGGAACAATAAGCTGGCGACCGAGATCCGGGCGCGCATGGCCAAAGCCGCCGAAGGCAAAACGCCCATCAATATGTTCGATACCAAGGACAACGCTGCACGCCTCTCGCGCGCAACGGGGCACTGACGAATCGCGGCGCTGCTTCAGCGCACTTTGAACACGAGTTTGCCGCGGAAGTGCCGCCCCTCGCTCACCTTATGGGCCGCGGCGGCTTGCGACAACGCATAGAGCGTGATCTCGGGAACGCGCACCGCACCGCCGGTGACCAGGGCGAAGGTCCGATCGAGATGCGCGCGGTCACGCCCGACCTTGGGACGCAGCGATACGACGTCGGCGCGCGGCGAGACCGGCGCTGCGTTCCCCGATGCAATGAACGCCGCGCGTCCGCCGGGCCGCAGCACGGCGAACGAGCGCATTGCCACCTCGCCTCCTACCGTGTCGAATACCGCGTCGCAGCCGGACACCACTTGCGTGAAGTCCTGTTTGTTGTAATCGATGATCTGGTCGGCGCCAAGACCGCGCAGGTAATCGTGATTTGCCGCGCTTGCTGTCGTGATCACGCGCGCGCCAATGTGCTTCGCGATCTGGATCGCGAAGCTGGCGACCCCGCCCGCGCCGCCCTGGATCAGTATCGTTTCACCGGATTTGAGCTTCAGCGTGTCCTCGATTGCGACGAGCGCGGTAAGGCCGACAAGCGACACCGCCGAGCACTCCGCGTGCGTAAGACTCTCGGGCTTTCTCGCCACGATCGCCGACTTGATCGCGACTTTCTCCGCATAAGCCGCTTCCTGGCCGACATCGCAGACGCCGACCACCGCATCGCCGATCGCGAACTCGCTAACCCCGGCGCCAAGCGCGCAGACAACGCCGGAGAAATCCCGCCCCGGAATGTACGGAAAATCAGTGATCGGGGCATAGTGGCCCGCGCGCACCTTCCAGTCGGCGCCGTTGACGCTGGCCGCGTGCACGTCGACGAGCACCTGACCTGGTCCCGCGACCGGATCCGGAACGTCGCCATACTGCATCACCTCCGGCCCGCCGTTTTTCATGAAGTACGCTGCTTTCATCTTTTCTCTCCCGTTGAATTATTTATCGCCGAATCATTTTGCGTGCTGCCGCATCGTCTTCAGATAGGCTTCGCCTGCGTTTTGAATCAGGCTCGCCATATTGCTGTGGAAGTACTGCACGCCCAATCCCAAAAACTTCGGCACCAGCGAATCCGGGCAGCTCACGCCCGCCGCAATGCCCGCCTTGCGGATGAGTTTCACGCCCTTCTCCATGACCGCCTGCACTTCGGGATGCGTCTGCTGTCCCGGGTAGCCCATGGACTGTGACAGGTCGCCCGACCCGATGAACAAGACATCCACGCCCTTCACCGTGACAATCTCCTGCAGATTGTCAATGGCTTCGACTTCTTCGAGCATCAGGCAAACCAGCGTGTTCGCGTTGGCCTTCGCGGCGTATTCCTGAGTCGTCCCGCCGATGCCGTAGTCGGCCGGCCTGCCGCGGCTGAAGATGCCCCGTTGCCCGTCGGGATAATACTTGCAGGATTTGACGGCGGCTTCGGCTTCCTCCCGGGTATTGACGTGCGGAACCTGTACGCCCCACGCACCCCGGTCCAGAAACGGCGCAATGATTTCCGGCTTGTTGGCCACAGGTCGCACGATGGGCGCGATGCCGGTCAAATCTGCCGCGCGGATCATGTCCTCGGCGGTATCTACCGTGATCGAGCCATGTTCATTGTCGATCAACACCCAGTCGAACCCCATCAAGCCCAGCATTTCCACCACGGGCGGTGAAGGAAACGTAATCATGACGCCAAAGACAGGCTTGCCGTCCCGCAGTTTTTGTTTGAGCGTATTTACCCGCATGGAAATTCCCTCGTAAAAGGCAACAGACCACTAGGACTAGCCTCATTGTACTTGAGGCACAGCCCCGCAAGATACCAGTATGCCACGGCGCGGGAGTCCGGCGTTTGCAGTCGCCCGGCCTCGGTCAACGCCGACTATGCGGATACTGAAAGGCAGTTGGAATGTCAGCCGCGGTTCACATCACGGAAACAATCGAAAGGGCTTCCGCTGGTTGAGCCGGTATGCGGAAAACCCGCGGTGATCCAGCGTAAACACCCGGTCAGTACCCAGTTCCTCGCCCAGGGCGACCAGCGTCGCGTCGGCATAATCCATCGGGACACTGTGGTATTTTTCCATCAGTATCGAAACCCGTTTGAGGCTCGCCGGCGACGATGGGACCAACAAGAAAGCGCCTCTCAGCAAAAACTCGAGGCAAATCTTCTGCGCCGGCCAGCGTGGCCCCACCAGATAAAGCGTCTCGGTCAGGACCGCCTCGGTCGTGATAATCCTTCCGCTCCACCCCTCAAGCACCGCCACGCAATCAGCGTGCCGTTTTTCGCTGCGGTCCACCAGGGCAACAAAGGCTCCGGTATCCAGCAGCAGTTCATTCGCCACGGCGCAAACGCCGGATCAGGTGCTCCCGGTGACGCTGCCCCAAGTCGGGCACGCCGCTTTCAACACGGCCGAGAAGATCGCGAACGCGCTCGATGGGGCGGGTTTCCGGTTCGGAATCCAGGAATTGTTCCAGCGCCAGGCGCACCACGTCCGAACGCTTGCGTCTCAGGCGCTTGGCCGACCGGCCAAGCCTGTTGGCCAACTCCCCCGGCAATCTCAATGTCAGTTGAGAGTCCATTCGATATCCCCCTTTGCACTGCATTGTAATGCAAAGACTTGCCAATAGCCACTCTCCAGCGGCGCAGGTTCAACTACCAAATGCTGAGGCGACCGAATGAACGCGAAAGCCAGCGACTTGCCTATCGAACAGCCGACCAGGTTTGAAACAGTCATTGAATCTGCAGCAAGGGGACATTTCTACTTGGCAGAGAATGGGGACATCTCTACTTTGGTTTGACACAGATTCGTCCGGCCTCTTGACCGGGGTACGGGTGCGAATGATACTTCCGCTTCATCCGTTGGATTTCCCATGCTTCGCACCGAAGGAGTGCCCGTGCCCGTAGCCGCCGTCCCGCCGATCGATCAGGTGGATGCCATTCTGCGGGAATGGCTTGCCGACTCCGACCTGACTTTGATCTGCGGCCGGTGGAGTGATGGCGGAATCATGGAGCTGATGCCCGAGGGACGCGCAACACTGTCGTGCCCCGGTTATGACGGCGACTTCGCGGGGCTGCGCGACCTCAACCTTGCAGGACAACAGCACCACCTTCACCTTGATCTCGGAAAATTGCCGCGAGCGGTCTATCTTGTTGCTCCGAGCGTGTGCTACGGATTCCGGCCGTCGTTCGAGTTACGCCTGTGTGCAAACGATGACAGCGCCACGACCGCGTTCGGGCTCGGGCTCAGCGTCAGCCGCCCTTATATCGGCAACAAACTATCCCACGAGGCGGTGCGCCGGTATCTTCGACGCCTGGTGAACCATCGGCGCAGCAATCCTGAAGTTGTAGGCATACGCGCCATCGACGGCCCCCTGCCGTCGCCGGTGACCCGGAGCCTGGCCGACGATTGGGCGGCGATCGGCAACTGTGTCGCCGAGGAGTTCGACGCCGACGTATTCATCCATGACGCCGCGTCGTTTACGGCGGCGATGAACGAGGTCGCCGGGGTCACGGCGTGAACGCCCCCGATCGCCAGGCGCATGAAGCAGCCGTCGCCGATCTTCTGCGCAACGTGCTCTCGTTCAAGGAAGCCTCGCTCGTCATCTTCCGGCGCAGCGCGCTGATCGAGTTCAAGACCGATCTGCTCGATGAGAAGGTTTCGAGCTACGAGGAGGATGGCCATCGCTCGTGGCAAATCGGCGCATTTACGGGGCACCATTGCCACCTCGATCTTGGCGCGGTCCGGGAGGTGTTGTTCGACGCGGAGCCGGTGAGTTGCCAGGGTGGACGCTTGAACTACACCGTGTGGTTTTCCGGCGCGGAGGATTGCGGCAATCCGTATCGCCCCACGGCAATGTTCTCGGTTACGCTCAACGGGCCGTATGAGACCGATGGAACGCCGAAGCGCGAAATCATTGGCCAGGTGTACACGGCCTACGACGGGCTGCGGGCTTCACCGCTGGTGCGCGGAAGCGAGTCTTTTCTCCAGGCCCGCGATGGATTGCGATAGCGAGCGCCCGAGTCGTCACTCGACCTTGATGTTCGCTTCCTTCACTACCTTGGTCCAGCGCGCAAAGATACTCCCATGCCTATTTCAGCGGTCCGATCTCGCGCAGAAACCATGCGACGAAATTTGAACGTGCCCGCCTTCAGGGCGGCGGGAATCATCTGCATAATCGCCGCGGGTCTGCTGCTCGACCAGAAGTTGGAGTTCGGGGGCCAGATCATCACCAATATCGCGGTCTGGCTGATTTTCATCGGCGTGCTGTGGTACGCCTCGCGCGCGGAGCAGATAAGTCTCGTTGCCTGCGTGTTCTACGCAACCCTTGGCGAAATTTTCCTGTCGCTGGCATGGGGACTTTATGAATACCGGCTCGGCAACATCCCGCTGTTCGTGCCGCCCGGCCACGCGCTGCTGTTCATGCTCGGCACCGCGCTCGCGCCGCGCCTGAGCGACCGCCTCGCATGGGCAGTGCCATTGCTCGCGGCGCCGTTCGTCATATTGCTGAGCGCGACCGGCAGCGACACGTTCGGCGCGCCGCTGTTCGCGCTATTGCTGCTGTGCATGGCATTCGGGTCCGCGAGAAAACTTTACGCCACCATGTTCATGCTGGCGCTGGTGATGGAAATCTACGGCACCTGGCTCGGCAACTGGGCCTGGTCGCCGCACGTGCCGTGGCTCGGACTGACCACGCTCAATCCGCCGCTCGCCGCCGGCGCGTTCTATTGCGTGCTCGACCTGCTGGTGACGGCAACCAACGCCGCGCTCGCGCGGCGGCGCGCTACGCCCGCCATTGGGGTCGCCGGTCAACCCTGACGGGGGTTGCACGTTCTATAGAACATGCTGACTCGCGAAGACCTCGAAAACGACGTGCTGCGCAAATTCTACGCGCACGCGCGCCTCGACGTGCCGGCGATACCGGAGGACGAGTTTCATGCCTCGCTTGACAACCTACTCGCCGGCTGGAATCCCGCGCGCGATCTGTGGATATTCGGCTACGGCTCGCTGATCTGGAACCCACTGTTCAAATTTGTCGAGCACAAGCTTGCCACCATCCACGGCTTTCACCGCCGCTTTTGCCTGCGCTCGCGCCTCGGCCGCGGCTCGGTCGACAAGCCGGGGCTGATGCTGGGGCTGGATTTCGGCGGCTGCTGCAATGGCGTCGCATTCCGCATCGCGGCGCGCGATGTGAGCCATGAACTGAAGCTGATTTGGCGGCGCGAAATGGTGGCCGGTTCGTACGCGCCGTGCTGGGTCAAAGCACGCGCCGGCGGCAAACATCTGCGCGCGATCGCATTCGTGGTCAATCATGCCCATCCGCACTATATGGGCAAGCTGCCGCTCAAGACCGTCATCGCGACGCTCGCCTCCGCTCGCGGCAAATTCGGCTCGGGCGCCGACTACCTCTACAAAACCGTCGACTGCCTCGCCGCCCACGGCATTCATGACACCCATCTCACCGCGCTGCGCGAACAGGTGATGAAAGCAGCCGGCGGCGTGCCCCATCCGGTCGAATGCCCCGAGGTTGGGGCTTAGACCTTCCTTCCCCGCCCCCCGCGCAGCCACAACGCGAGGCCGCACAGCATCAGTACGACGGTCAGCGCGAAGTAGGCGCGCAGTCCGAACGCGGGACCAATCAGTCCCGCGCAGAATGGCGCGAGGCCCATCGCAAAGAACTGGAACGACGAGGAATACGAAATCGCCCTCGCATCCATGCCCGCCGGGGCATGTATCCTGAGTAGTTGAATGATGGCGGTTTGCATTACCGCGCCGGTCAGACCGAATGCAACCCGCGCCAGCACCAGTTGCAGCGGCGTCTGCAGAATGATCAGCGGCAGGTGGGTAATTGCCGCGGCGGCGGTGGCGAACACCAGTACCCGCGCGGGTCCGAAGCGGTCGAGCACCCGCCCCCATAATGGCATCGCTATGAGGCTCGCGACTGCCAGTCCCATTGCCGCAGCCCCAACCCAGTACGCCTCCGCGCCAGCGCCCGCAGGCTGTGCCTCGAGCAATTGCAGCACGTAGATGCTGATGACGGCCACGTTGCCGCTCCACATCACCTGAAACAGGAAGCCCAGCAGAAACAACGTCCCCATACGCGGCACTGTGAGCAGCTCGCGCAGGCTGCCTATCCATTCCGGACGCCAGGGGCCGGACACCACCTGCTTCACTTCGCGCACGAACAGCGCCACCAGCGTGCCGCCGCCGAGCATCAGGCCGCCGCTCACCCAGAACAGCCAGTGCTGCCGATCGAACATTGCGGCCAAGATGGCGCCAACGGCAGGACCCAGGGTCTGCCCGACCAGCCCGCCGGTTTGCGCGAGCGACAACACGCTGCCGGTGCGCTGGGGCGGCGTGTTGGCCACCAGCAACGCCATGCCCGCCGGAATGAAGCCGTTGAAGAAACCCACCAGCATGAACAGGCCGGCGAACGCGAGCGGCGTCGGCGCGAACGGCACCAGCGTCATGAAGAAGCCCATGCCCAGCATCGCCCGCAGTACCATGATCTTGCGGCCGTAGTGATCGGCGATGCCGCCCCAGATCGGACTGACGATGAAGCCGATGAAATAGAACACCAGCATCATGTAGCCGATCCACGTCTCGAGGTTCTCGCGCACCCCGAGGCCGCGCACCATCAACGGCAGGAACGGCCACGAGAGCGAAAAGCCGAGGCCGCACAGCAGATTGGCGAACGGCAGCACCTGCAGATTGCGGCGCCAGTACGGATACTGCCGCGATTCCTCCATCTATTTACCGGTCCAGCGCGGTTCCCGCTTCTCCATGAACGACGCCACGCCGATGTGGAAATCCTGACTGCCATAGCACTGGCGAATCAGGTCCTCGCCGTCCGGCAGCCCGGCATGCAGCAGGCGCCGCAGCGATTCCCTGGTCACGCGCATCGTGACCGGCGCGTTGCCGGCCAGCCGTTCGCACAGTTTGTCGACGCGCGCGTCGAGTTCCTCCGGAGCAATGATTTCGGCAAGGAATCCGGCAGCGAGGAGTTCATCGGCCGCGAGCATCTCCGCCAGCAGCAGCATGCGCCTGGTGCGGCCCAACCCGATTTCGGCCGCGAGGCACGCGTAGTTCGCGATCGACAGGCAGTTGCCGAGCGTGCGCGCGATCGGCACGCCGAACCTCGAGCCCGGAGTCGCAACCCGCAGATCGCACGCGGCGGCAATCGCGAGCCCGCCGCCGATCGCCCAGCCTTCGACCACGACGATGGTGGGCACCGGCAATTCCTCGACCGCGGCAAGATATTTTGCGACCTGGCGCTCGTAATTCACGCCATCCTCGCCCGACTTGAAAGCGCGGAACTGGCTGATATCGGTGCCCGCGACAAACGCCTTGCCGCCGGCGCCGCGCAGCACGGCCACCCGCACTTCGGGGTCGGCCGCTACTCTTGCACAAGCCACCGCAAGTTCTTCGTACATGGCCCAGGTCATCGCGTTACGCGCGGCCGGGCGGTCGAAAGTTATCCGGCCGACTACGCCGTCGCGCTCGTAGCGCACTGCTCCTTCGCTCATGATGTGCAAACTCCTGATGAATTCACTGCGGCTGGATGCCAAGCGTCTTCGCGACGCCCGCCTGATGCGCGATGTCCTTCCTGATGAAATCGGCAAATTCCTCCGGCGAGTTGCCGACCGCGAAGTAGTCGGCCTCCGCAAGGTATTTGTGCACCTCCGGTGTAGCGAGCGCCTTCACGATCTCGGCGTTCATGCGGCGCACGATCTCAGTGGGAACGCCGGCCGGGAACCACATGCCGTGCCAGCAGATTACGCTGTATCCGGCCAGCCCTGTTTCCATGACCGTCGGCACGTCGGGCAGGCTCGGCAGGCGCTTCGGACCCGCGATGCCGAGCCCGCGCAGGCGCCCGCTCAGGGCGTAGGGTCGCCCGACCGATGGGCTCACAAACATCAACTCGATATGCCCGCCGACCACGTCGGCAAATGCGGGCGGGTTGCCCTTGTAGGCGACGTGCGTGAGCTGAATGCCGGCCATCGAGGCAAACAGCGCAGCGGTGACATGCTGGGGACTGCCGACGCCGGCCGAGGCGTAGTTGAGCTGGCCCGGACGCGCCTTGGCGAGCGCGATCAACTCCTTGACCGAGCGCGCCGGAACCGACGGGTGGAGGACCAGCAGGTTCCCGGATGTCACGTCGAGCAGAGTGATCGGGGCGAAGTCGGCGACGGGATCGAACGGCAGCTTCTTGTAAAAGGAGACGTTCGACCCGTACGCGCAGTTGTGGACCAGCATCGTGTAGCCGTCGCGCGGCGCCCTGGCGACCAGCTCGGTGCCGATGGTTCCGCTCGCACCGGCACGATTCTCAATCACGAACGGCTGGCCCATCGACTCGTGGAGGCGCGTCGTGAATACGCGCGCCAGGACCTCGACCGGGCCGCCGGCGGGAAATGGCGCGATCACGCGGATCGGTTTGGACGGGTAGCCGGCGGGCTGCGCATGGGCTGCGGTCGGGAACGTGACGGCGGCGAGCACCGCGCCGATGCTGAAGATCACTTGAAAAGCTGAATTGTGCATGTCAACTCCTGAATTGATGTCAATCAGAGGTTCCCGAAGCAACTCCTTCCCACTTGACGCGGAAAGTTCACTATCCAACATAGCCGATTATCCTCCACCACAGGTAATCGAGCGGCAGCAGCACCACGATGCTGAACGCCAGCAGCGGCAGCGACAGGCGCAGCATCGTCGCCAGCGAGAGGCCCGCAACCTGCATGCCGACCACGGCCGGCGGCACCTGATATGGCAGGATCATGGACGAGAAGCCCACCGCCATCGTCATCAGCGTCGTCTTGAGTGGCCAGCCGGTCACCTGCGCGAAATGCTCGGCGAGCGGCGCCAGCACCGCCGGCTGGGACGGATTGGTGGTGAACAGTCCGGCTACCGTAGCGAGCAGCGACAGCGTGATGAAGTTGCCGAAGTCGGCCCCCGCGGCGAGCGGCAACACGCCTTCGAGCGCGGTACCGACTGCCTCACTCAAGCCGCTTTTCTGCACCGTCAGGCCCAGCCCGAGTGTCGCGCCGATGTAAAAATACGGGCCGAAGTTCACGCTGTTGAACGCGGCAAACGGCATCACGCCGATGCGCGGCATGAAGCACGCGGTGCCCGCGGCGAGCGCAATCCAGCCCGCCTTGATGCCGTGCAGGAAATCGGTCGCCCACAGCGCCAGCGCCACGATCAGGATCACGGCCATGCGTAGCTGCTCCGGTGTCAACGGCGGCGTCGCATGCGGCACCGCCACCGGCCGGACTTCGGCGCGGAACAGCCAGCACACGAACGCGATGATCGCCAGCCCTTTCAAAATGCCCAGCACCGGAAACTGCACCCACAAGTACTCGGCGTAAATGAGCTGCACGCCGTACAGCGTCTCCGCCGCGCCCGCGAGCACCAGATTCGGCGCGTTGGCCGGCAGAATCGCGGTTCCACACTGATAGGTGGTCGTGATCGCGGCGAGGCAGATGCCGTTGTAGCCGGTGCTGCCGCGCTCGAAGCCGGCGCGCTGTGCCACCGCCATTAGTATCGGGACCAGCAGCAGCACGCGCCCGACGGTCGCCGGCATGAAGAACGCCAGCACGATCGAGACGATGACGATAGCGGCAATGAGCTGCCGGTAGGACCGCGTGTAGCGGTCGAACAACGCGCCCGCGAGGCGTTGGGCGAGGCCGGTGCGGTGTATCGCCTCCGCCAGGATCAGCCCGCCGAGTACGAGCCACAGCGTCGCCGAGGCGAATCCCGAGAACACGATGGCGGGCGGCGCCACCGCCAGCACCATTGCCAGCAGAAAAAACAGGAACCCCGTGATGTGCTCGGGCAGCGTGCCGCTCGCCCACAATCCGACCGTGAACACCAGCAGCGCCGCCGCGTGCATGGTGGTTACGGTAATCCCCTGCGGCGGCGGCAGCAGGAATATCACCGCCGCGCCCGCGCATACCAGCGCGGCGAAGATCGAAGACGGTCGCGTCATTATGGCTCAGCGCCCGCTGGCGCTGTGCATCATGATTTGAATTTCGCAGCCAGCGCTTCGCTGCCGCGCGCGAGCATGCCGACGTCGGCGCCCACCGCGACGAACAGATATCCCATGTCGAGGCAGCGCTTGCCGTCGGCCTCGCCGACCAGGATGCCGGGCGCCTTGCCCGCGGCGCGGATTTTTTTTGCCGCCTGCTCGATCACTTTCCACACTTCGGGATGCTGCCAGTTGCCAAAGTAGCCCATGTCGGTCGAAAGGTCGTTGGGCCCGATGAACACGCCGTCCACGCCGTCGACCGCGGCGATCGCCTCGATTTGCGCCATCGCCTTGCGCGTCTCGACCTGCACCAGCAGGCACAGCTCGTCCTGCGCGCGCCTGAAGTAATCCTTGATGCGGCCATACTGTGTCGCACGCGTGGCGCCGGCAACTCCGCGCACGCCGTGCGGCGGGTAACGCATGTAGGCAACCGCATTCTTCGCTTCCTCGACGCTCTGCACGTAAGGCACCAGCAGCGTCTGCGCGCCGATGTCGAGGAAACGCTTGACCAGCACCATGTCGTTCCACGCCACGCGCACCACCGGCGCCGCGCTCCCGCCCTGCATCGCGTGCAACTGCTGCTGCACCATCGGCAACTCGTTCGGCGAATGCTCGGTGTCGAGCAACACCCAGTCGAATCCGCTGTTCGACAACACCTCGGCGACGATATGCGACGAGAGCGAGCTCCAGATGCCGATCTGCGGCTGGCCGGCTTTCAACGCATGCTTGAATTTATTGACTGGCAGTTCCATGTCTTACTCCCTGTGGCCGTAATCGGATTTCTCATCGCAATTCTACGCTAGCGCAACCGCACGGCGCTGAGCCCGCCGCGCGTCAGCAGCAGGGCAGTGAGCACGGCGGTGACCGCTGCAACCAGGCCGGTCAGCAGTTGCACGCCCATGAAATCGGCCAGCAACCCGGCGAAGAGCACGCCGATCGAGATGAAGCCCGGACACAGTTGCTGCAGGCTGGCCATGCGCCCGCGCATGGCTTCGGGCACGGACATCTGCAGCGTCGCCTGGCTGCTCGTGAAATGCACCATCTCGCCCACGCCCGCAGCCGCCAGCGCGGCACACGCGAGAGTAACGCCGGGCGCCACGGCGAGCATCACAAGTGCCGCGCACATCGCGAATACCGCGTACGCCTGTACGAGTCCCTGGCGCGGGAAGCGCATGCAACGCGCCGCCAACCAGCCGCCGGCCACACCGCCGGCCCCGACACTCGTGAGCAGCAGCCCGAGCACTTCCGGTCCCGCGTGATAGACGTCCTTGGCGTAGACCGGGAGCAGCCCGGAGAAAATCGGCACCAGGAAAATGAAGGGCAGCACGCCCATCGCCAGCAGCACACGCGCATTGCGATCGGCCCACGCGTACTGCAGCCCTGCAACGAGTTCCGAGTATGCCGACGCGCGGCGTTGCCTGGGCGCGACGGCCGGGAACGTGATGAGCAGCGCGGTGGCCATGGCAATCGCATAGGCCGCCGCCTGCAGGAAGAAATTACCCGCGGCGCCCACCCACCCGATCAGGAAGCCGGCGACCGCCGGGCCGCCAACGCGCGTGATGCTGAACGCGAGCATATTGAGTGCGACTGCCTGCATCACCGTCTCGCGCGGCAGAAGATCGAAGATGATGGTGAGCCGAACCGGCCGGTCCATGACGGCGCCGACGCCCGATACGACCACAAACAGAAACAGGTGCCAGACCTGAGCATTGCCGGTGGCCAGCACAATACCGAAAACCAGTGCGGTCGTCGCTGAAATCAACTGGCTCAGAAGCAGCAGCGAGCGCCGGTCGTAGCGGTCCGCAGCGACCCCCGCGAGCGGTGCGCACAGGAACATCGGGATGGCGCGTATGCCCATGATGGCGCCGAGCAGGCTGCTCGAGCCCGTCATGTCATAGGCGAGCCACGCGATCGTCGCCTGCTGGATCCACTGCCCCGCGTACGAGGCCAGCGACCCCAGCCAGAGGTTGCGGAAGTTGCGAAAGCGCAGCGCGGAAAAAACGGACTCGCCGCTCAATGGATCTCCGGGTCAGGCGTCGGCGCGCCCCCGTGCAGGAAATCGAAATCGCAGCCCTCGTGCGCCTGCGTGATGTGCCTTTCATACAGCGCGCCGAAGCCGCGTGAGTAATGCGGCGCGGGCTGCCGCCATGCCGCGCGGCGCCGGGCCAGCTCGACGGCGCTGACTTTGAGTTCGAGCTTGCGCGCCGCGACGTCGAGCTCGATCAGGTCGCCGTCTTTGACCAGCGCGAGCGGACCGCCGATGAAGGATTCGGGCGCAACGTGCAGCACGCACGCGCCGTACGAGGTGCCGCTCATGCGCGCATCCGAAATCCGCACCATATCGCGCACGCCCTGCGCGAGCAGCTTCTTCGGGATCGGCAACTGCCCCCATTCCGGCATGCCCGGGCCGCCGAGCGGGCCGCCGTGCTGCAGCACGATCACGCTGTTCGCGTCGATGTCGAGGTTCGCGTCATCGATGCGCGCCGCCATGTCGTTGTAATCCCTGAACACCACGGCACGGCCGGTATGTTTGAGCAGATGCGACTCGGCTGCGGTCGGCTTGATTACCGCGCCGTCGGGCGCGAGATTGCCGCGCAGCACCGCGAGCCCGCCACTGGCCGCGAGCGGATTGTTGCGCGGACGGATCACGTCGCTGTTGTAGACTTTCGCGCCCTCGATATTCTCGCCGAGCGTTTTGCCGTTGACGGTCAGGCAATCGAGATTGAGCAAATCGCGCAGTTGCGCCATCAGCGCGCGCAAACCGCCCGCGTAGTAGAAATCCTCCATCAGATACTTCTGCCCGGCGGGCCGCACGTTGGCGAGCACCGGCGTATGACGCGAGAGTTCGTCGAAGCGCTCGAGCGCGAGCTTGACGCCGGCACGCCCCGCCATCGCGATCAGATGTATCAGCGCATTGGTCGAACCCGACAGCGCATGCGTCGTGACGATCGCGTTATCGAACGCTTTCGCGGTCAGAAAATCACTCGGCTTCAAATCCTCCCACACCATCTCGACGATGCGGCGCCCCGTGTAGCTCGCCATGCGCGAGTGGTTCGAATCCGCCGCAGGAATGGATGCCGCGCCTGGCAGCGTGAAGCCGAGCGCCTCGGCCACGGACGTCATGGTCGACGCGGTTCCCATCACCATGCAATGGCCGGGCGAGCGCGCGATGCCCTCCTCGACCTCCTGCCAATCGCTTTCCGTAATGTTGCCGGCACGCAGCTCGGCCCAGTATTTCCAGGTGTCGGTGCCGGAGCCGAGCGGCTCGCCGTGCCAGTTTCCGCGCAGCATCGGCCCCGCGGGCATGAAAATCGCGGGCAGGTTCATGCTGGTCGCGCCCATGATCAAAGCCGGCGTGGTCTTGTCGCAGCCCCCCATCAGCACCGCGCCGTCAACCGGATACGAACGCAGCAGCTCTTCGGTCTCCATCGCGAGCATATTGCGGTACATCATCGTGGAGGGCTTCATGAACGGCTCGGACAGCGTGATCGCCGGGATTTCGAGCGGAAACCCGCCCGCCTGCCAGATGCCGCGCTTCACCTCTTCGGCGCGTTGGCGGAAATGCGAATGACACGGGTTGATGTCGCTCCAGGTGTTGACGATCGCGATCACCGGCTTGCCGGAGAAATCCTCGCGCGCGAAGCCGGTCTGCAGCGCGCGTGAGCGGTGGCCGAACGCGCGCATGTCCTGCGCGCCATACCAGCGGTGGCTGCGCAGTTCTTCCGGCTTCTTGCGTTGATGGGCCATGAACGAAAAACCTTTATATCAAAAAAACCAGAGATTCAGGTTCATTCGATCAACCTGTCCGCGCGCTGCAAAAATGTTTGTGGAATTGTTACCCCGATGGTTTTGGCGGTTTTCATGTTGACCACCAATTCAAATCTGGTTGGCTGTTCGATAGGAATAACGCCGGGTTTGGTGCCCTTGAGAATCTTGTCCACAAAGTAGCCCACCCGGCGCCACAGATCGAGCAGGTTTGCCCCGTAGCCGATCACGCCGCCTGCTTCCGCGAACTCGCCGCTACCTATCAAGGGTAGCCGCTGCTTTACGGCCAAATCCGCAATCGCTTTGGCATTGGTAGTAAACATTGGTTGATCAAGAACCTCGACCGCACCAACCCGCTTTTTGACCATAGCCGCAAATGCGCTGTCGAACTCGTGTAGTCCCCGCACCGCGAATTGGTGCAGCGTTACCTTCACTGACCGCGCTGTGGTCTCCATCGCCTGGAGCGTCGTCCCATTAGAGCGATTGCCCGGATCAACAAGCACGGCCACCTGAGTGACGCGAGGAAAGGCGTCCTTGATTACTTCGATCCGTTTCGCGGAGAGTTCCGTGGCGAAGAAGGTCGATCCGGTAATGTTTCCGCCAGGCCGCGCGAGGCTGGAAACATGGCCTGCGGCAACGGGATCCAAGGCGCTTGTTGCCTGGACAATCGGGATCGTCGTGGTCGCCTGCTTGGCAGCACCAACGCCCGCAGCATGCGTAACCAGAACATCAACGTTAAGACGCACCAGTTCGGCTGCAAGCTCGGGGAGGCGATCGCGATTTCCCTCGGCCCAGCGGAACTCGATGACGATATTCTTGCCTTCCTCGTAGCCGAAGTCGCGCAGACCTGCGCGCACCGCGTCTACCCGGGTCCGGAATCTGGAAGCGGTCTCGGTAATCAGGAACCCGATGCGCCAGACTTTGCCTTGCTGTTGAGCAAAGGAGGTGAACGGCGCGGCGAGCGCGCCCGCGCCCAGCGCAACGATCAATCTACGCCGATTGTTCATTCCCTCTCCCATGTCAGACGCCCATTATGCCCGTATACGTCAACGGCCGCAGCAAGGGTGCACTCCACAAGGCGGGTCGCACCAACACCGATGTACTCGCCGGAGCGCCGGCGCACCCTTCTACATGCTTTGCAGTAAAACTTCGGGCTTGACGCCTTCCAATTCGCTCCCGTCTCGTATAACATACCGAACAGTTATACGGAGCCGACAACCATGAACTTCAACATCTACCTCGACGATAAAACCGGCCGGCAGCTCAACCAAGCGGCGAAGCGGACTGGTGAAAACCGGAATGCACTGGTCCGCCAGGCTGTGAGCGATTGGCTGAACCGGCATGGCAAACCCCAGTGGCCTGATGAGGTGCTTGCCTTCAAGGGTATGGCCGGCATGCCGCGGTTTGAAGCGAGCAGAGGCAGGCTCAAGCCACCAATTCCCGATCCGCTGGCATGAAATATTTGCTCGACACTTGCACGGTTTCTGATTTTGTCAAAGGCCACCAAAATGTGCTGACGCGCGTCAAGGCCACCTCACCGACCCTGATAGCCGTATCGGCACTGACACGCATGGAGGTCGATTACGGTCTCGCGATCAACGCCGAACGGGCAAGGAAGATCGCCCCGGTGCTTCACGCCTTCCTTTCGACTATCGCGACGCTGCCGTTCGACGTCGCCGACGCCCAAGCCGCTGCCGCCATCCGTGCCGCGCTCAAGACAAAAGGACAACCTATCGGAGCTTACGACGTGCTGATCGCCGGAACGGCGCTGGCACGGGGTTTGGTGGTGGTTACTTCGAACGTAGATGAGTTCAAGCGGGTGAGCGGATTACAGGTCGAGGATTGGAGATGAAATCACCCCGAACGCTGAGTGTCGGCTGGTGTATCATTTCCCCTGTCCCGTATCGCACCCATCGTCTCCGGAGAAAACCATGACCCAGCGCATCCGCGGCGTGCTGTCGCCCGTCGTCACGCCATTTAAAGCCGACCTCAGTCCCGATCCTCAGCGCTTCACCGCGCATTGCCGCTGGCTGCTGTCGCAGAACTGCGGCCTCGCGGTGTTCGGCACCAACAGCGAGGCGAATTCGCTGGCCACTGATGAACGCATGTCGCTGCTCGACGGATTGGCCGCGGCCGGACTCGACACCTCGCGCATGATGCCGGGAACCGGCTGCTCGTCGATCACCGAAACGGTCAAACTCACCTCGCACGCAGTCAAGCATGGCTGCGCCGGCGTGCTAATGCTGCCGCCGTTCTACTACAAGGGTGTGAGCGAAGAAGGACTTTACCGCCACTTCAGCGAAGTCGTGCAGCGCGTCGGCGATTCACGGCTCAGAATTTATCTCTATCACATCCCGCCAGTCGCGGTCGTCGGCATCACGACCGGGCTGGTCGAGCGCCTGCTCAAGGCTTATCCGAATGCGATCGCCGGCATGAAAGACAGTTCAGGCGACTGGAACAACACGAAAACCTTCCTCGATGCGTTCGCGAAATCAGGGTTCGACGTCTTCGTCGGCTCCGAGGGCTTCCTGCTCGCGAACATGAGGAACGGCGGCGTCGGCACCATTTCCGCGACCGCCAACGTCAACCCGGCCGCGATCCACAAGCTCTACACGGAATGGCAGAATGCCGATGCCGATGCGCAGCAGGCGGCGCTCAACGTAACGCGCGATGCGTTCGGCAAGAAGTACTTGATGATCGGCGCGCTCAAGCAGGGAATCGCGATTTACGCCGACGATCCGGCGTGGGCGAAAGTGCGCCCGCCGCTGGTCGAACTTACCGCCGCGCAGGCGCAATCGCTCGCGGCGGAACTCAAGCAGATCGGCTTTACGATGCCGGGATTGAAACGCGCGGCAGCAGTCGCGGCCTGATTGCTATGAATACTCGTTGAACTTCGGGATTTCCTGCGGCTCGACATACCACGGCGCCTTGGAACCCCAGAAGATGCTGTTCTTCGGACGCAGGCCCGGGTCATTCTCCAACAGCCCCGCGGGTACCAGGACAACGTCCCGGTCGGGGATCTTGTGAGGCACGCGCGAGCCGCACTGGCTGCAAAACCAGACGGCAAACCGCTTGGCGCCCGGCAAATCGAACCGGCGAATCAGCGCTTCGCCCGCTGACCAGGCAAACTGACCTTGCGGGACGAAGGCGTTCGCAGCGTGCGCACTGCCGCTCGCCTTCCGGCACCGCCCGCAATGGCAATACCGAAAATCCGCAAAGGGCGGTTTGACTTCGAATTTGACCGACCCGCACAAGCAACTTCCCGTTACGTTATCAGTTCCCATCTCGATTCCTTTCACTGAGTACCACCAATTGGTTATGCATCGCGCGGAGCCGCAGGCGACGAGCATATCAAGAGCCCCTGACACAATCAAACGCCACTGCGGGCGTGACACAAGATTCGATCGGGCATACCATGGCGCTAACCGATCATTCAATGTCAACAACAATCCACGGAGGAATGCATGCGCGCAAGAAAAATCATCAGCCGGCTCGCGATATGGGGTGTAAGCATCGCGGTCGGAATGTCCGCTTTGATGTCCGCGGCGCAGGATTGGAAGCCCAGCAAGACCGTGGAACTCGTAGTGGGTTCAGCGCCGGGCGGCTCGCCCGACGTGATGGCGCGCCTGATCCAGGCCATCTTCCAGAACACCGGGCTGGTTCCCAACTCGACGGTCGTCAACAAACCGGGCGCCGCCAATACCATCGGCTGGGCCTATCTGAACCAGCACGCGGGCGACGCCCACTACATCGCCACCTACTCGCCGGCGCTGATCGGCAATCGCATCATGGGAACCACCCAGCTGACCTACACCGATTTCACGCCGCTCAATATCATGGCGCGCGAGTTCGTCGTGATCGGCGTCAGGGCGGAATCTCCATTCAAATCGATGCAGGAGGTGACGGCACGGATGAAGCAGGATCCGGCGGCGCTGAGTTTCGGGTTCGCCACCGCCCGCGGCAATCACAATCACATCGTGCTCGCGATGTACCTGAAATCCATCGGTGTTGACCCCAGGCAGGTGAAAACGGTGATCTTCCCCGGCGGCGGCCCTGCGCTGACCGCCATGCTCGGCGGCCATATTGACGTTTACGTGGCCTCGCCCCGCAGCTTCGTTCCACTGCAGCAGGAAGGACGCGCCCGGGTGCTCGGCATCTCGGCGGCACAGCGGCAAACGGGAGCGCTGGCGGAACTGGCCACGTTCAAGGAACAAGGCATCGATGCCGTCTTCTTCACCTGGCGCGGGTTCATGGGGCCCAGGGGACTGAAACCCGCCGAGATTGCCTACTGGGACGCGACATTCACCAAGCTGGCGCAAAGCGATGAGTGGAAAAAGGACACCGAGAAGCAGTTCTGGAACCCGGAGTACCTGCTGAGCGCGGAAACCCGCAAGTATCTGGAACGCGAAAACGAACTGACGAAAGGTGTCCTCACGGAGCTTGGCCTAGCAAAGTAACAACGTTTCACTCCTTCACGCCGAAACATCGGCCGTAAGGCCCGCCTTTTCGATGCCGTAAACGCAGCAGGTTTCGTCCTCTTCACCCGTGGCGCCGCTGGCGCCGGCTGCGCCCAGAATGTGCCCCTGCGCGTCCTTGATCAGCGCGGCGCCGGTCTGCGGCAGGAATTTTCCCTTCGCAGTCGAGGCCAGCGAAAGGAAGAAATTCGTATTGTCTTTGGCGCGCTTGGCGAGCGCGCGGCTCGAGCAGCTCATCGCGACCGCGCCCCACGCCTTGCCAAGCGCGATGTCGAAGCGGAACATGCTCGCCTTGTCTTCGCGCTGCGCCGCCACGACATTGCCGCTGTCATCGAGCACCACCACCGCGAGCGCCTTGATTTTCATTTCGCGCGCTTTCACGAGCGCCTGTTCGATGATGGTGTTGGCCTGCTTGAGCGTGAGTCTGGGCATGTTGGTCCTCTCTGGATTCCGCGAATGAAAAAACCGATTGACTATACAAGCCGCTCCCGCGCACTGTCAATGCGATGGCGGGACTGAAACCGGAATGATGGAAATCGGCGCTGCTGCGGGAATACAGCGGTGGTTCGCGGAATCCTGATGCCGGGTGCATTGCCGGTTGGCTGCTGAATCGCCATACGCCGGGACTTGTGGGATGGCGATAATTGTCAGATCATACGCAGTATTTTGACGGTCGCATGCGGTACCCGGACACCAGGGGTGAAAAACAAAATGAGCGAAGCCGAATGAGCGAAGCCAAAGCGGAAATGTACGGCAGTTATCTTGCGATGTTCAGCTTCGCCAGCGCAATGATCCTGCTGCAGTTGTTTTTCGACTCGAAAGTCGGCATGGTGCTGTGGGGATTGGTTGCGTGGCAGACTTACAGGCGTCACAAGCCGGTTCTGGTCATTACCCTGAAATTACTTTTCTGGCTCATCATCGTGGGTGGGATCGGCGGCGTTATTTGGATCATTTTTGACCCCCGCAATGACGATGTGGCGCAGTTTATGAATACCGAGCGCCTCGGTCTGGCGATTTCGGCGGGCATGTTCTGGTGGATGCGCACCTATTTTGAGCAATCCCCTACGGCAGCGGATATTTTTGCCACGAAGCCGGCGCCGGCCGGCGCCGCCCTTGCGGCCGCTGTAGACCCGGCCCCGGAACTGCAAGTGGGGGATGCTCCTGCCGAAATAGTTGCAAGCCCGTCCCCGGCGCGACCAGCGGGAAACATTCGTAGCCGAGTATTCGCCGGCGCGAAACAGGTCATGTTCTGGCGCCAGGTTCGTGCGCAGCCCGCATCCGCCGGCAAGCCTCCCGCGACGGCGGGAGATGTCGCAAATACCGCGCGGTCCGGCAACAACCCGTCGCCGCCGGCGAATCCAGGCAGAGCTCCGGAAGCGGCGGCGAAACCGGCAAATGCCGCTCAAACCGCAGCGAAGGTTGCCCCCATAATCGCGGACCCTGCGCCCCCGCCTCTCGACGCGCCAATACCGGTCGCAACTCCGCCGGACATCAAAGCCGTGCCGGTCTATGTCCCGAAAACGGCTGCTCCTGAAATCCCCAGCACAATTCCGCCACCGGTGGTTATCGAAGACGAAGTGGTAGATCGTATCTACGCCAAGATCGCCAAAGAGCTGGAAACCGGCAGCATGACCAAGGGGCTGTGGACCCGGCTATACGCGGAATGCGATGGGGATGAAAAGCGAACCAGGGTACTCTATATCAAGCAGCGGGCGGAAAAATTGATCGCTGCCGAACGCATACGTCTAGCCAAATAGACACGGTTGCTGCCGACACTTACGGAGCGCCGCCAATGGCGTTTATCGGCGCCGGTGCGTGTCAATCGAGTTTGATGCCGGCCGTCTTGATCACTTTCGCCCAGCGCGCCAGATCGGTTTTGAGCAGCGCGTCGAACGGTTGCGGCCCGGCACCGACGATTTCCGCGCCCAGTTGGTCGAGGCGCGCACGGACGTCGGACAATTGCAGCACCTCGTGCACCTCCTTATAGAGGCGGTTGATCGCCGGGGTTGGCGTCCGCGCCGCCGTCAGTATGCCCGCCCACACCGGCACTTCCAGTCCCTTGATGCCCGCCTGCGTCAGCGTGGGCACGTTCGGCAGGGTCGCCGAGCGCTGGCGCGCCGCAACCGCCAGCAAGCGCACTTTACCGGCGGCAAGATGGGGCTGCGCCGAAGCGGTGGTAATGAACATCAACGGCACCTGTCCGGCGATCAGGTCGATGAAAGCCGGCGCGGCGCCCTTGTAAGGCACATGCACCAGATCGACGCCCGCCTGCTGTTTAAAGAGTTCCATCGTCAGGTGGGAAATGCTGCCATTGCCGACCGACGCATAGTTGAGTCCGCCGGATTTCGACCTGGCGAGCGTCACCAGTTCCGCCACCGACTTTGCCGCCAGCCCGTTGGATGCCACCAGCGCCATCGGCGTGTCGACCATATGGATCACCGCGGCGAAATCCTTCGCCGGTACGTAACTCAGTTTCCTGTGCAGGCTCGGCGCGATCGTCACCGGGCCGGCGGTCGCCATGAATATGGTATGGCCGTCGGGCGGCGCGTGGGCGGCGATCTCGGCGGCGATCAGCCCGGCGGCCCCGCCGCGGTTGTCGATGACGACTTGCTGCCCCACGCGCTCCGACAGCTTCTGCCCGACCAGGCGCGCGATGATGTCCTGGGAACCGCCAGGCGTGAACGGCACTACAAAGCGTATCGGCTTGGCAGGATACGCTTGCGCGCAAACCACGCCCGGCGCCGCGGCGCAGAATGCCGCGCACAACATTGTCACTGCGAAGCGGGCACGGCAAATGAAAAATTGGACGGACATCGAGTCTCTCCCTGAACGTTACGCGATCACCAGCCTGAATCCACTTTGTGACCGACCGATTTTAACCTGTGGCGGGCAGCGGCGCGCGGCCGGTGATCAGGCCGCACGCGCGAGGCCCTGGATCAATTCCGCGGTTTGCCGCAGCGTGGCGTCATCGACCGGATGGCGGATCACGCACGCAGGCGCCAGCAGTATGCCGCGCCCGCCGCTCTCCTCCATCGCACGCTCGACATCACCGCGTATCGCCGCAAAGTCGCGGCGCGTGATATGTCCGCGCTGCAGCCCGCCGACGATCGCGCGCGTGCCGGATGCCGCGCGGTAGTCGCGGATCGGCGGCGGCGTCTCGCCGATGTGCCAGTTCAGGGCGTCGGCGTCGTAATCGCGCAGCAGGTCAAACATCACATCCTCGCCGTGCATATGCACGACATTGAACCAGCCGCCGGCCCGGCGAGCGGCTGCGAGTACCTGCCGGTCGTAAGGCTCGCCGAATTCCCGGTACGATCCCTCGTCGAGGACGCCGTAACTCGCCTCCTGGATTGCGAAAAATATTCCGGCGCAACCGCGGGCGATCGCAGCCTGCGCAAACCGGCAGGTCACCCGCGTGATGATGTCCAGACCGCGCCTCATGCTTTGCGGAGCGCTGGCGAGGTGATCGCGGTGCAACCCATTGGAGAGCTTGGACGCAATTGTCAACGGCGAAAATACCGTGGCCAGCACCGGCACATCCGGCCCGGCGAGTTGAACCAGCCGCGTGAAATGCCGCAATTCGCGGCCGAACGCGCCCACCTCGATGTCCACATCCGCGAGTTGCGTCCAATCGCCCGCAACGCCGACGGCGGGGACCACGACGCGTGCCACGCCGCCGCGTTCGATCTCGCTGAAATCGCACTTTGCCCCCCAGTCCTCGATGCAGTACAGGCCATTGGACATGGATTTCACGAAGTCGAGATCGTAGCGCGCGGCGAACGCTGCCGTCGCCGCCGCGAGACGCTCAGGGTCGAGGTCGATGCCCGGCATGTGCGTCCAGAACCCGTATGGAGGACGATCGAGTCCCACGCCGGCCAGCGCGGCGCGGACGCGTTCAATTTTTTTCATCGTCTTCGCGCCCATGGTCCGGCCATGGTAATGGATATGCGTAGCCGGCCGCAATTGAAGCAGCGAACGCTGCAGCGCCCGGTTATGATATGCGGCAGCGCCGGGTAGAATGGCGCTCCGCACATTCAAGGGGCGAGGATAATCATGACACTGACCGATTCGATGAAGTACGTCGATCTCAGCCTCTATCAGAAGGCTTTCGGCTCGAAAGATGAACGCACCCATTTTTGAGCCGCCCGCCAAGGGCAAATTTGTCGGCCGCTCGGTGACGCGGCTGGAAGATTTGCCGCTCGTGACCGGGCGCGGCCGCTTTGCGGCGGGCATTTCTTTTCCGCATCAGTTGCACATGCGCGTGGTGCGCTCGAACCATGCGCACGGCAAGATCATCTCCATCGACGCCAGCGCGGCGTTGGCGGCGCCGGGTTGCGTCGCGGTATGGACCGGCGCAGACGTCACCGCCATTCCGCCGATCGAATTCCGCGCCACTCATATCAAGGGACTCGAGCCCTATCGCCAGCGCGTGCTGGCCACAGGGCGGGTACGCTATGTCGGTGAACCAATAGCAGTGGTGTTTGCGGAAGACCCCTACCTGGCCGAAGACGCGGCTGACCTCATCAGCGTCGGGATCGAAGAATTGCCCCCGATACTGGCGGCGGACATTGAACCGGGGGAATTCGAGGCCGGCCGCAGCACCGAGGCGACCGTGATCCGCAAGGTATTCGGCGACCTCGACGCGGCATTTCGTGCCGCTCACGCGGTGGTCGAACTCGATCTGACCATTGGCCGGCATTCGGGCGTGCCGATGGAAACGCGCGGCGCCATCGCACGTTACGACTTGGGCCGCGACATGCTCGAGCTGCATGGCGCGGCCAAGCGGCCGCACTGGAACCGCGATCTGCTTGCCCGCATGCTCGGCCGCGTCCCGGCGTCGATCCATCTCTACGAGGGCCATGTCGGCGGCAGTTTCGGCGTGCGCGGCGAAATCTATCCCGAGGACGTGCTGGTGTGCGCGGCGGCGCTGCGCTTCGGGCGGCCGGTGAAATGGATCGAAGACCGCCGCGAAAATCTGATGGCCTGCAATCATTCGCGCCAGCAACGCCACCGCATCCGCGCTGCGATCGACGCCGAGGGCCGCATACTCGCAATCGACGACGAATTTTTCCACGACCAGGGCGCCTATGTCCGCACCCATGGCGCGCGGGTCGCGGACGGCACGGCGGCGATGCTGCCGGGTCCCTACATTGTGCCGGCCTGCCGCGTCATCGGGCATTACCGTCTCACCAACAAGACGCCGGCGGCGACTTATCGCTCGCCCGGCCGGTACGAATGCACGTTCGTCTGCGAAAGGCTGCTCGATGCAATCGCGGCGAAGGTCGGGATCGACCGCGTCGAAGCGCGCCGCCGCAACCTGATCGCGAAGGCTGACATGCCTTATTCGCGACCGTTCGAAGTGGCCGCCTCGCAGGTGGTGTACGACTCCGGCGACTACGCGGGTCTGCTCGATCAGGCGCTGGCGCGGATGGGTTGGGGTCAGCTGCAAGCCCAATTGCAACGCCGCCGCGCGGCCGGTGAAGCGGTCGGCGCCGGGGTCGCAATGTTCGTGGAGAAAAGCGGCCATGGCAGCGTCGACGGTGTGCGGATCACGGTGGACGTGGCAGGAGGCATCGAGGTCGTCACGGGCGCGTCCTCCGTTGGACAGGGTGTGGAGACGATCATCGCGCAGATCACCGCGGATGCGCTCGGTGTCGATTACCGGAAAGTGCGCGTGGTCTACGGCCGCACCGACCGCATCGAGTTCGGCTTTGGCTCGCATGCCGCGCGCACGGCGGTCATGACCGGTTCGGCAACCCACATCGCCGCTCTCAAGGTGCGCGCCAGGGCGCTCGAAATCGCTGCGTCGGACATGCTGGAAGCAACTGCCGACATGCTCGACATCGTC
>Ga0209514_10001239_pt1 | contig 45714 bp, 27 predicted proteins | sample Subgrocontami58m_FD_187452 | JGI IMG/M metagenome (GOLD analysis project Ga0209514, IMG submission 187452) | Subsurface groundwater microbial communities from S. Glens Falls, New York, USA - GMW37 contaminated, 5.8 m (SPAdes) (version 3) | ecosystem: Environmental > Aquatic > Deep subsurface >... | reverse complement strand
TTTTTTATAATTCATATTGCTTCTTAATCCACCAAACCTTACTTTAATTTTAGAAAGAGAAGTATTAATCATTAATACATAGTGAAATGTATGGTGGGTAAAACATTTTCCAGCAGATTCAATCCTATCTTAATTGATAAATTTGATTTTAATACCAAGCACACAGAAGCTTACGAGCCAATAGAAATTTTCTCTATCATTATTACAGTAAATCTAAGTCATGCAAAATCTTCAGTTATATCGTGTTATCTTAATTGTATAAATGAATTATGAATATTTTTTTGAAAAATAAAATAAACCACAAAGTGGGGAGGAAAAGGAATTAGGGGACAAACAAAATAAGTAACGCAGCTATTGCGTTGTTCTTATCAGAAAACTGGTAATTTTCAAAGGTACAAGAACATGCAAGGAGGTTGCGTCCAGAAATGGACGCGCTTTCCTATGTCTTTGTACTGGGCATACCAGTGCCTCTGATAAGGATGTAACGGAAGTTGCGTCCTTTTTTTGTTTTAAAAAAGACTCGTTCAAAAATTGAATTCCATACCAATTTACTGGTACAAAATTAATAAACATTGGCGGGGAAATAATAGTTAGGCATTGGGATTAACGGCAATGCACCAATGGCCGACTTTAATTTGTTAAAGTGTTGCCAAATTAAAACGAGGGTTATTATGAAAAAGTTACGCAATACTATACTTCTCTTCTCATTTTTCTCACTTCTTTCAATACTATTAATGTCTTGTGGTGGTTTAAATGTAGCGACAACGTCATTAGTAGTTCCTGATTTTGATTTTTCTCCGCCAAGCCCTGCCGCTCCGGGTAGCGCTGAAATCAAAATAGGTTTGATTGACCCTGTTTACTCAGGAAATTTCTCTTTTCCAAATAGCTCTCTTTTCATACAGTTTCGTAAAAACATGGGAAAAGATTTTGAAGAAATTTTAACAGCGCGCGGATATATCTTAAAAGGTCCATATGAATCATATGATTTAATGACTTACTCTGATAAAAAGGAGAGTGAATTAGGATTAGATATTGAGATTGATTTAAATGTACATCAAACTTCTGGTGGATGGACACATGTTCCACTCAAGAGTTATCAATATTTTTCTACTGGTAATTATTCTACATATGAAGGGACTTTAAACCTTAGTGGTAAAATAACTATTTCCATAATTGAAACATTTACAAGACAAAAATTATTAGTTAAAAGTGTTCCTGTGCCTCAAGAGAATATTTCGGTGAAAGCCGAAGCAGAATTCAAATTTGGCACAACTGGTCTTCCCATAGACGATCCTGGGGTTCATAATCCACTAACCAAGTCATTATCCAGTTTTTATAAAACTACTATGCAACGAGGATGGGATATGCTTGCTAAAGAGGAATTAGAACATTTGAAAAGTCAAGTTCCAGAAATTAGAGAGAAGTCTGGTTTCATAAAAAGATAAAAAAATATTTTTCCCAAGCCGACCGCTTCTTTGATGCGGTCGGTTGCAGTAATCTGGACAAGGTATGGCACTTGCCAGCCAAGAAAAAGATGGAAGTTACCGCGATTTGCATTTTCTTGTTGTCGAAGATGCAATCCCGGTTACTACAAGCTCAAAATTAATTCTTAAATGAACGCGAAGAAAGTTATGAAAAACTATCTCTTAATAAATCACGACTTTCGTCAGAAACTATTTAACGACATACAGTTTTTGCATTAATAAATGTGAGGATCAATATGAAATTAGTTGTGATATTATTATGCATGGTTACTGTTTCTCTTGCACAAAACTTTAATGAAATTACTTTCTCGGAATTAATGCAGAAATCCGATTTAATCATTAAAGCAAAAATAATTAGCCTTGAGTCTCGATGGGGTAATGATAACCGTGGGAAACATATCTACACGTTTACTAATTTCAAAATAGAGAAAGTATTAAAAGGTTTTTATGATAAAGATCAGTTAACAATGGAAATAGCCGGTGGAACAGTTGGGGATATGACTGAATACGTATCTAATTCAATAATCGTAAAAGAAAACCAGGAGATGATATTATTCCTTTCATCGCAAATTATTTATTCGAATGCCTCTATAAATAAAAAATTTAACGTTATTGAAAATAAAGTATTCTTAGAGAATAAGTCCGTCCCGGTTGAAAATTTTGCAACCTTAATAAGGAATATTATTCAAAATCGATTGGAAGCACCCAAAACTTTGGAAGATGTAGAAAAGTTAATGGATACAATGGAAATTAAATATGAAAAAATAAACTACGAAGGAATAGATTCATTAAGAACAGTAAAAGCTATTAACATTTTAGATGATGTCAATCTTACACCATATAAACCCAACGGATGGTCTTCGGAAATTGTAGTCTCAACTGCAAATAATATGGAAGCGAATTTGCTCGAGACAGATAACCTATATATAAAATGGGCTGTAATAAATAATGGTTCTAATGATATAAATAATTCATTCAAAGTAAATTTATATGTTGACGGTTTACTTGTTGATTGGTGGAATGCCAACAGTCTTCGTTCAGGTTATTATACTTATGTAACAAATTATTCATTGGGAAGATTAGCAAGTGGATCGCATACAATTAAAATTACTGCCGATCCAGCAAATTCTGTTATAGAGAGCAATGAAACCGATAATGATTTTTCAAAAAATATAAATATTGAAGCCGTCGCCGGTATTCCTTCAATCACACTAATCTCACCTTCTTCTGCATCTGCAGGTACTGGTACAATAGTCACTATAAACGGTTCAAATTTTGGAAATGTCCGTGGGAATGGTAAAGTTGAATTTTTTTACAAATCAGGACAACCGAAAATAGAATCAAATAATTATGTCTCCTGGACAGATACAAGAATAGAATGTGAAGTACCGATCGGTACTATAAACAATTATGCCGCTTCTGCTGGAAGCGGACCGGTAACCATAACAACTGCAAATGGTTCAAGCGGAGGTTATTATTATACAATAACCTATGGTTATGGTATGATAAAATGGTCTGAAAACCCTGCAATAATTCATTTACGAATTAATGAGAATACAAATGATTTAGTGGGCGAAGGCGCAGAGATTATTTCAGCAGCATCAACATGGAATGCTGCCGGAGCCAATTTTGCTTTTGTCTATGATGGGACGACGACTCAAACTTATTCAACGTCTGATGGTATTAATCAAATAATGTGGGGGTCAACATCGAGCTCTCTTGCAACTGCATATTATTGGTCTAGTGGTAATAATATGGTTGAAGCAGATATAGTTTTTAACGATTCATATAATTGGAGTAAAGACAATTCTAATTATGATGTTCAGACTGTTGCACTTCATGAATTAGGGCATTGGCTCAATCTAAGAGATTTATATGGTGGCAATGATTTCGATAAAGTAATGTATGGTATCACTAGCTTTGGAACAACAAAAAGAAATCTTACTACTTCTGACATCGAGGGGATCAGATGGATATATGGAGTTGGTACGCCAGTACTGTACACAGTAGTAACAAGCAGTAATCCAACTATGGGTGGTTCAGCCAATGGGAGCGGTTCATATTATGGTAGTACAAGTGTAACAGTTTCAGCGGTTGCAAACACCGGATATACATTTTTAAATTGGACAGAAAACGGCAATATAGTATCGACGATTTCGAATTATACATTTACAATTAGTGGAAATAGAACTTTAGTTGCAAACTTTGCCCTTAGCACATACACATTAATAGTTACTTCAAATAATGGAACAGTAACTAAGAATCCAAATCAAACTAATTACAATTATGGATCGAGTGTAATCCTTACTGCAACACCGTCAATCGGATATACATTCACAGGCTGGAATGGAGACGCAACAGGCTCAACAAATCCACTTACAATAACGATGAACGGGAATAAAAGCATCACAGCAAACTTTGCAATTAACACATACACATTAACAGTAACATCAGTAAATGGGACAGTAAGCAAGAATCCCAACCAGACTAATTACAATTACGGAACGACAGTAACATTAACTGCAACACCGTCAACAGGATACACATTCACGGGTTGGAGCGGAGATGCAACAGGTTCAACTAATCCGTTAACAGTAACGATGAATGGTAATAAAAGCATCACAGCTAATTTTGCAATTAACACATACACACTGACAGTGAATGCAACGAATGGAACAGTAACAAAGAATCCAAATCAAGCAAATTACAATTATGGATCTACAGTACAGCTCACGGTAACACCGTCAATCGGATACACATTTACAGGTTGGAGCGGCGATGCAACTGGTTCTACAAATCCATTGACAGTTATGATGAACAGTAATAAAAATATCACAGCCAACTTTGCAATAAATAGATATTCAGTAACTTTAACAGCAGATCCCACAACCGGAGGAACTGTTACTGGAAACGGGACATACGATTATGGGAGTAGTATAACTGTGCTTGCAGTCGCAAAAAATATAACAGGTAGTAAATTTCAATTTATAAACTGGAATGAAAACGGAAGTGAAGTATCTAAAAGCGCATCATATACATTTACTATAATAGCAAATAGAAATTTAGTAGCGAACTTTTTGGATATTACATCAGTCAATGATGAAGGCGGAATACCAACTAAGTTTGTTTTATCGCAGAATTACCCTAATCCTTTTAATCCAACAACAAAGATTCAGTTTAGCTTACCAAAAGAAGTAATGGTTAGATTATCTGTTTATAATGCAATAGGTCAAGAATTTGCAATATTGGTAAACCAAGAATTACCAGCTTCAACATATTCAGTTGATTTTAATGGTGCAAACTTACCAAGCGGAATATACTTTTACAGAGTACAAGCTGGAGATTTTAATTCTAATAAGAAGATGATTCTGTTGAAATAAAGAAATACCTAACCGCTTAAAAAAGGATTAAGTCAATAGGCAATAAAATATAAATGAGTTCACTATAAAAATTGTTTAAGAGGTAGATGCTGATATAGTAATCTAATAATATTATAAGGTAAGTGATATGAATACTAAACAAAAAATTATTCGATTATCTGTTATTCTACTCTTATGTTTTTTTGCACTTAGTTGTAAAAAAGACGATAATCCTGTAGAACCAGGAGGAGACAACTCACAAAAAATTGTTACCGATACAAAGACAGGAATTATCAAACCAGTTGATGGTGCTTCGATAAGCACTTCGCAAATGAAAGTAGTCAGTTTTGCAGGACAAGGTGACTTTGATGTAAATGGAAATTTCAGCGTAACTGCAAACCAAGCGGATAACTTTCAGCAATTATTTGTTCTCTCTAAGAGCACAGGCAATTTAATCTACTCTGGTTTGTTCGATCCCACGACAAAAAAAGTTACAATGAACGATACTTCCAGCGTTGTTTCCTTTCTTATGATGAATCCAATTCTAATCGGTTCCGATGTACAGCAGAGGAAAGACTACATAACCACAGTGAAGAATAATGCTAAGTTTTCTCAGCTATTAACGCAGTTTAGGAACGCGGTTAAAAGTAACGCTGAAAATGTTTTTGACTACAACACCAATCCACTTTTCTATCAAACTGCTATTGAAATAATGAAGGAATCGGTTCAATCTCTAGAAAATAAAAGTCTTGGTAAGAGAACACTTTGGGGGAAAGAACCGGTAATAACAGATGCTGCTGGTGAAGATATTGTATTTGAAAATCCAACTCACATTTTTTATACAGCGGCTATCTACCCCGATGATCAATCGCTTAAAGATATTGCTGTGGTTGAGAGACAAGAACATATCATAGGACTTAAATGGACTTGGCCGCCTGTTACTTGGAACGAACCAGCACGGACAAATTATAAACTTGGGAACGGTTATTATAGAGTTTATTTGAATAAAGGATTTGCCGGCCAAAACACGGAAATAAAAAATATCTCACTTGATGATCCAGTCTTTAGAGCTTTATCTTATAATATTGGTCAGTCAATCTTCAGTATCATAGAAGTCTCAACAAGTCTCGGTGCCTTTTCAAAAATCGTTCTTAATTTCCCAAAACATTTCCAAAATTTTCATATAACTGGGCAAAGAATCGTTCAACTTAGTATGGATATCAAAAAGCAAGAACCATTGAGTTTTGCTTATCATATTGGTGAGGTGATGATAGATAACAGTGAAGGAATTGCACTATGGTTGTGGGAGGAAACTCAGAATAATGCTACTCATCTATATATCGATGCTGTTGCTGGAGTATTGAAAAATATCTCTTTAGTCTATAAAATATTTTCTATTGGAAACGGTGCAGGTCCATTCTTTTATGATCTTGTTTTTGCGCCGGGGGATCTAAATTATTATATCACTCAGCAGAACGGTGTTATCACGTCAACCAAAAAAAATTCACCACCAACTCCAGAATTCAAGGTCAACCCTTCAGCAGGAATCGTGAACACAAATTTTGAATTCGACGGCTCGTTTTCCTCGGATGATAACGATCCCAAATCATCATTGGTCTATCGCTGGGATTGGGAGTCTGATGGAACGTATGATACTGAGTGGCTAAGTAATTCAAAAGCAACTCATTCATACAGCTCAGCGTCCACATATACAATTACAATGCAAGTTAAAGATGTTGCTGGTTTGATTGGAGTAATTAGTCACTCACTTAATGTCGTTACAGGTTATGGTAACGCATCACATATAAAATTGTTTATGGATAAAAATCCATGGAACAGCGATGCTATGATCAGAATGCTTCAGAAACTTGGTTACACCGAAGGAACCAGCAGTAATACTTATGAAATTCTCCCGTCATCAGAAATGGGAACAATCGCTTTGTCACCAGGTATTGACTTAGTGATAATTTCCAACGATCAGACGCAAACATTCTATAATAACTATGCTAATAATCAAATTCTCTTCAACAACTTTGTTAATAACGGTGGTGCGCTTTTCTGGGAAGCATGTGACAATGGATGGAACGAGGGTTCGATGCAAAGCGCTGGAGTTATTTTACCTGGTAATCTTAAAACATCGTACAAGTTGGATTATTATAATTATGTTTATAACTCAAGCTTACCTTTAGTAAAAGGATTACCTTCAACACTCGATCATAATTATGCAAGCCATGAAAGTTTTTCAAATTTTCCAGATGGGACAATCATTTATTGTATTAATTCAGATTCAAAGCCAACTCTTATCGAGTTTAATCTTGGCGCAGGATGGGTATTAATCTCCGGTCAACCATTAGAACATCAATATGATAGGGTTTATCGTAATCCAGATATGGAAAATTTACTTCCCCGTATCATATCTAGATTTACTGGTAGGCAATTAACAAAGACTCTTAATAATATAAACCTTATTCAGAGTACGAGAGACAGTAGTTCAAAATAGTTTTTTATTATTGCTTACAGGTAATGATAAAACAATCGTTAAGAAAAAATATGGAAAGATAAAACTCAAGGCTTTTTAAAGAAGAAAAACAACCCGGTTATTACGAAGCAAAATTTAACGGAAGTAAACTCATTCAACTTAACTATTAGTTAAACACTTCTAAAAGCCTGTTGTTAAATTGTTCGTCATATATTTTAGTGAAATCTACCGCTTCGATAGCGCGGGGATAAATTTTTACAAAATTATTTTTTTCGGTCTCCCAATTTTCTAAAATTGATTCCGCAATAGTAGAACCTGTATGAAATTCATGATTAACAAGATATTTATAAACCAAATCTTCATCAGGACGTTTAAGCTGATCAATTTTTACATATTCTTTATTTAAATCCTTCTCAACGGAAGATCGTTTATTATAAATGAACGCTACACCGCCTGTCATTCCTGCACCAAAGTTTTTTCCGGTCTCTCCAAGTACAATTACTAATCCTCGTGTCATGTATTCACAACAATGATTGCCGACACCTTCTACAACTGCTGCTGCGCCGCTATTACGAACGGCAAAACGCTCGCCCGCTTTCCCGGCAATAAAGACTTCACCGCCGGTCGCTCCGTATAATGCTACGTTTCCAATTATTGTATTTCCTTCAAGCGATTTTCTAATTGTTCGCGGGAATCTAATCGTTATTAACCCGCCGCTCATTCCTTTTCCGACATAATCATTTGCAACTCCGCAGTGACGTAGTTCAATATTATCAACTAAGAAAGCTCCAAGGCTTTGTCCCGCAGCTCCGTTAAGTTGATATTGTATAGAGCCCTTGAATTCTCCCGGACCATACAAAAAAGAAATCAATCCGGAAATTCTACTTCCAACAGCTCGGTCTGTATTTTTTAATTTCCTATTTACAATCGCCCTGCCGTGAGTCATTATTGCAGGAAGAACTTCTTCACTAATTCCTTCGGCAAAATGTTGTTCAAACTTTCTTGCAGGTGTTTTTATTTTCTCTTTACTATTGAAAAAGAGATTATGTTTTTCATCTTTGGCTAATAAAGGTGTTAGATCAATATTTTTTTCTTCAAGCAATTTTTTGAATTGTTTTTTTTCTTTCAACAAATCATTTCGTCCAATAATTTCATCAAGACTTTTAAATCCGTTCTCCGCAAGTATTACTCTAATTTCTTCAGCAATATTTTTCATAAAGTTAACTAGGTTTTCCGGTTTACCTTTGAATTTTTTTCTAAGCTCTATGTCTTGTGTTGCAATTCCAGCGGGACAAGTATTAAGATGACATTGTCTAGCCATAACACATCCAAGAGCAACAAGTGCCGATGTTCCAAAATCATATTCTTCTGCGCCTAACATTGCTGCTATAATTATACTGCTGGCATTTTTCAATCCTCCGTCAATCCGCAAAGTAACTTTATTTCGTAAACCGTTTTGTGTTAAAGTTCTATGAACCTCTGAAAGACCAATCTCCCAGGGCAAACCAGTATGTTTTAATGAGCCTAAAGGACTTGCACCAGTTCCGCCATCATTACCGCTGATTAAAATTGTATCGGCTCCAGCTTTAACAACTCCGGATGCAATTATTCCAATTCCAAATTGCGATACAAGTTTTACACAAATGTTCGCTCTTGGATTCACTTGTTTCAAATCGTAAATCAACTGGGCAAGATCTTCTATACTATATACATCATGATGCGGTGGTGGAGAAATTAACGGCACGCTCGGTGTTGTATGTCTATTATTTGCAATTGCAAGTGTTACTTTTTCTCCAGGAAGTTGTCCTCCTTCACCGGATTTAGCTCCCTGTCCAATTTTAATTTGAATTTCTCTTGCAGCAGTTAAATAAGAAGTTGTAACTCCAAATCTTCCGCTGGCAATTTGTTTTGTGTAGCAGTTTTCACTTTTATCTGGATTTGAAATACTATAACGGTCTTTCTGCTCGCCGCCTTCGCCTGTATTACTTCTTATTCCAAGTATTATTGCAGCACGTGCAAGCGTGCGGTGTGTTTCTTCAGAAATAGCTCCAAACGAAATTGCACCGAGGCCAAATCGTTTTAAGATCTGTTCAGCAGACTCAACTTCTTCTTTTTGAATTGGTTCTGATTTTTTTATTTCCAAAAAATCTCTTAAGTAAACTGATTGTTCCTCATCATTAACAGCAATATTTTTGTTTTGAGAAACATTATGAATCTTTTTGAATTCAGTTGGAGAAAATCCGTGCGCTTCACCGCCCTTCCGAAATCTAAATCTTCCTACTTCATCTAATTCAAGATTACCTGAAAATGCTTTTTTGCTTTTTTCTAAAAGAGATTTTTTTAGAGCTGCAATATCTATTCCGCCCAAAGCACTTTTTATAGAAGTGAAATATTCATCTATCAGTGATTGAGAAATTCCTATTGCATTAAAAAGCATGCTTCCATGATAACTGCTTACAGTAGAAATTCCCATCTTCGCCATTATTTTGAGAAGTCCTTTTTCCAAAGCATTACGGTAATTGCTTAGTTTATTAATCCAATCTTCATTTGCAAAATTTTCTCGGATTAGTTCATATGCCATATAAGGATATACTGCGCTGGCTCCGAATGCAACCAAACCAGCAACGTGGTGATCTTCAATAACATCACCCGTAAAACATAAGAGCGCACAATTATTTCTTAATTTTTTTTTGATTAAATATTGATGAACAGCAGATACCACCAAAAGCATTGGTATAGGAACATGATTTGGTTGTAGTCCCTCATCGGAAAGAAAAATAATTTTTGTACCGTTAATAACAGCATTCTCACACTCGGTTCTTATTTCCTCAATTCTTTTTGAAAGATCATCTTCAATATTGAGATGACATTTAACTATAACATGCGGGAACCAATAATGTTTTTCGAGAAGCAGTTTAACTTCACGTGGAGAAAGAACCGGGCTATCAATTCTTATAGCTCCGCTAAATGTATTTGAATAGTTCAGCAGATCACTTTCACTACCTATATACCGGTATAAACTCATTACATATCTTTCACGTATCGAATCAATAGAAGGATTCGTTACTTGTGCAAATTGTTGCTTGAAGTAATCGTAAAATTTTCTGTTTTGTGTAGAAATAAAAGCGGGCGGAGTGTCATCACCCATAGAGCCGACTGATTCTTTCCCGCTTTCAGCCATAGGAATTATGAAACGTTCCATATCTTCTTTATCAATTCCAAATGCAAGACGTAATCGTTTATCAAATCCTTCTTCAGGAAGGCCGAATTCACCGAATTCTTCAAAATCATTTCCTCTTTCGAGTGCCGATAAATTATTTTTTACCTTTCCGGAATAATTATCGTTGTGTGCAATAATTTCAGTAATCTCTTTATTTGTTATGATTCCACTACCGTCTAGTTTGATGGCAAAATTCTCACCAGATTTCATATGGTGATGCAACAAAATATTTTCTTCCTCTATATCAACAACACCAGCTTCAGAAGCCATAATGACTAATCCATCTTTTGTCATAGTATAACGTAAAGGACGCAAACCATTTCTGTCTAGTTTCGCCCCGACTAAATCGCCATCCGTAAAAACAAGTGCTGCCGGTCCATCCCAAGGCTCGATAAGATTTTCATGATAGATGTAAAAATCCTTTAGCTCTTGATCCATGCTTTTATCAAAGATGTATGGTTCAGGAATAAGCATCATTGCACTGTGAAATAAACTTCTTCCGCTTCTAACTAAGAATTCTAAAATATTATCAAGTGAATATGAATCACTTCCTGTTTGTGATACAATTGGTTTTAGTTCTTCAAGTTGTTCATTCCAAAAATTCGATTTGATTGTTGCTTCGCGAGTCTGCATCCATAATCGGTTTCCTTTTATTGTATTAATCTCGCCGTTGTGCCCAAGCATTCTAAAAGGTTGAGCCATACTCCAACTTGAAATTGTATTTGTAGAGAATCTTTCGTGAAAGAGAGACACTTTTACTTTGTATTCCGGTTGATTAAGATCAGAATAAAATCTAGCAAGATGATGCGGCTTCATCATTCCTTTATAAACTATAGTTTTACTGGAAAGCGAACAGATGAATGTTTCTCCGCCGGATTCTATTATATTTTTCTCAACTGATTTTCTAAGAAGATAAAGTCTCGATTCGAAATCATTATTTTCATTTTTATCCAGAAAAAAGAATTGAACAATAAGTGGACACGTTTCTTTTGCAATTTCTCCCAATACTAGTTTATTAACAGGAACATCCCTCCTTCCGATGTACTTGATACTAAGTTCTGCAGATTTTTTCTTAACCTTTTTTTCAAGTTCAGTTAAGTCCTTCACTGTTGTAAATACCATCGCAATACCAAGCTTCTCATCCTCAATTTTAGTATTGAGTTCCTCTTCAAGCACAAGACTAAAATATTCTTGTGGAATATCTGTTAAGAGTCCTGTTCCATCGCTGGTTCTTTCATCGGTTCCTGAAGCACCGCGGTGCGACATATTTTTTAATGCTTCGATTGAAAGATCTATAACCCTTCGTGATGGGATAGCGGAAAGCTCAGCTACAAATCCAATCCCGCACGCATCATGGAAATCTTGTTTTAGTATTTTATGAACGTCTTGCATTTAAATTGCTCTCTTTTTTTAATCTACATAAACGTGCTTTTCTTTTTCAATTTTGAAAAGTTTATAGTTAACACTATCGCATAAAGCTTGCCAGCTCGCTTCAATTATATTTTCAGATACACCAACTGTTGACCAAGTCTCAATCCCATCACCGGATTGAATTAACACTCTAACTTTTGCAGCTGTTCCGTGCTTTTCATTCAGCACGCGAACTTTATAGTCAATCAATTTTATTTTTGATATTTCCGGATAGAATCTTGTAAGTGCTTTTCGTAATGCATTATCAAGAGCGTTTACCGGCCCGTCTCCGTTTGCAGCTGTATGTTCAATCTCTCCGTTAACCTCAATTTTCAATACAGCTTCAGCAGAAGTTTGTTTTTGATTATCAAATGTAACGTGCACTTTTGAATCCAACGTTTTGAAAAAAGGTGAGAACTCATTTGTCTCGGATCGTAAAATTAATTCAAAAGAAGCTTCAGCTCCATCAAATTGAAAACCTTCGTATTCAAGCGATTTAATATGTGTAACTAATTTTTTGCTTAACTCGTTATCTTCTGATAGATCAATTCCGAATTCTTTTGCTTTGTACTTTATATTGCTTTGTCCTGACAGATCCGAAACAAGAACACGCTGTTTGTTTCCAACCTTATTCGGTTCAATATGTTCATACATTCTATTGTCTTTCATTACGGCGCTAACATGAATCCCACCTTTATGCGCGAAAGCGGAATTACCAACATAAGCTGCTCGTGTGTTCGGGACTAAGTTCATAACTTCAAAAACAAAATTTGAAAGAGGTGTTAATTCATTCAGATGAATTTCATTTTTCGTTTTCAAATTCATTTTCAAAATTAAATTGGGAATTATACTTACAAGATTTGCATTGCCGCATCTCTCGCCTACTCCGTTTATTGTTCCTTGAACATGAGCGGCGCCATTTTCTATCGCAGTTAATGAATTTGCAACCGCAAGTTCACTGTCATTATGAGTATGAATTCCTATTGGCTTTGTAATTACATTTTTTACAGCAAGAACTGCTTTCATCACTTCTTGAGGAAGTGATCCGCCGTTTGTATCGCATAAAGTAATTACATCTGCACCGGCATCTTCAGCGGCTTTGATCATACGCAATGCGAATTGTTCATCATCCTTAAATCCGTCAAAGAAATGTTCTGCATCAAATATCACTCTTCTTCCGTGCTCATTAAGAAACTGAACTGATTTAAAAATTAATTCTTCGTTTTCGTCTTCAGTTAAGCCAAGTCCTTTCTCCGCATGGAATTTCCATGTTTTGCCGAAGATTGAAACTGTTGATGTCTCAGCTTTTAAAAGAGCGTTAAGATTTATATCTGTAGAAATCTTATTAGGAAATCTTGCCGTAGAACCGAAAGCACAAATTTGTGCTCTCTTCAAATTTAGTTTTTTTACTTTTTGAAAAAATTCCTCATCGCGGGGATTACTGCCCGGCCAACCGCCTTCAATAATATCTATTCCAAACTCATCGAGTTTTTGAGCAATGGCAAGTTTATCGTTAATTGACAAATTAATTCCTTCGCCTTGGGTTCCATCACGAAGTGTTGTGTCAAATAATTCAATATAATTTGATTTCATTTTTTTCTCTGATCTTTTAATTAATCATTCCGGTTGTTCTAGCAAATGCAAACAATCCGCCGGCTTCAACAATTTCAAAGACATCACCAAGAGGATTAAGTTGATAACTTTTTCCATCTGATTGATTCTTAATCAAGTTAGCTTCAATATCTATTTTAATTGTATCACCGGTTTTTATTTTATCATTTAGTTTTATTGAACTCTCATAAGGAATCACAAATCCGCCATCAACAGAATTCCGATAGAAAATCCTTGCGTACGATTCTGCTACTACAACTTTTACTCCGGCAACTTGAAGTGCTAGCGGGGCGTGCTCGCGCGATGAGCCGCATCCGAAATTTGTTCCGCCAATAACAATGCTGTATTCCGATTGATAATTATCCCCTGTAATAAATTGTTTTCCACCATCTGGTAAACCAGCTTGATTCAGCGGTACACTTGAAAGCGCAAAGTGTCCATACTTTTTTAGTTCTTCTGGATCGCTTGTGCTGTAAACCAAATGTTCTGCAGGAATAATTTGATCCGTATCTACGTTATTACCAAGAACATAAGCTTTACCGATAATTTTCTTTTCCATTTCTATTCCTTTTATAAAAAATCTCTGGGATCAGTTATGAACCCGTTAATTGCAGATGCCGCAACAGTTAAAGGCGATGCAAGATAAACTTGCGATGTTTTGCTGCCCATTCTTCCCGGAAAATTTCTATTGGTTGTTGAAATAACAACGTCGCCATCAACACTTCTACCGATTGTATCCGAAGGTCCGCCAAGACAAGCTGCGCATGATGATTCGGCAATTATGCATCCAGCTTTTTCAAAAATATCTTTTAATGAAACACCACTGATGGTTTCTTCTTCCAATTGTTTTGCAACAGATGTGCTAGCGGGAACAATAAATGTTGTTACCTTAACTTGTTTTCCAAAAAGTAAATTTGCTGCAAATCTAAAATCTGTAATCTTTCCACCTGTGCATGAACCGATATAACACTTTGTCAGTTTTGTTCCTTGAACATTTCGAACAGTATCACGGTTATCAGGGCTATGTGGTTTTGCAACTAATGGTTCAAGTATAGAGACATCGTAAGAATACTTTGAATGATAGGTTGAATCTGCATCGCTGTTAAAGATTTTAAAATCTGTAACACCAATTTCATTTAAATATTGTTGTGTAGTTTCATCAACAGCAATTATTCCGTTCATACCTCCGGCTTCAATTGCCATGTTAGTTAATGTCATTCGTTCGTACATTGATAAAGATGAAATCGCTTCACCGTCAAATTCCATTGCGCGATATGTTGCACCATCTGTACTAATATCTCCTAGAATTTGCAGAATTAAATCTTTGGCAGTTAAATACTCAGGCATTTTTCCGTTGAATGTAAACCTCATTGACTCCGGAATTTTTTCCCAAATTTTTCCGGTTCCCAGTATAAATGCTGCATCAGTATTGCCGACACCAGTTGCAAACATTCCAAATGCACCTGATGTACAAGTATGTGAATCTGTCCCGAACAATACGGTTCCCGGAACATTATACCCTTCTTCCGCAAGTGCAATATGACAAACACCTTTGTACCGTTCAGTTCCAATATCGTAATAGTTTGGTAGACTGTATTCGTTTGCAAATTGTCTAAGGATATCTACATTTCTGTTTGCGTGTACATTTTTTGTAAAGATATAATGATCAGGAAAGATCACTAATTTTTCTTTGTCCCAAATCTTAGCTTTTTCGCCAAATTCTTTTTTCCAGATTGCAATTGTCGGAGGACCGCAAACATCATGAGTCATTAATACATCAACATCAAGCCAAACGTTTTCGCCAGTTTTTACTGCTTCACGTCTTGCGGCTTTAGCTAAAATTTTTTCTGTAATTGTCATTCCCATAAAATTTCCTTTGCTCTACCTAATTGTAATTCCGTTTTCGTTTATTTCAACTTTTGTGTCACTATAAACAATAAATTGATTTATCGCTTGCAGATAAGCTTTCGCGCTCGCTTCAATGATATCAGTTGAAGTTCCTCTTCCGGTAAAAGAATTTTCACCGCTTCTAATTCTAATTATAGATTCTCCAAGCGCCTGTCTTCCCGATGTCACCGAACGAACACTGTATGATTCAACGGTTGGTTTGATTTCGAGCGCTCTTTCTATTGCATTAAATACAGCATCAACCGGACCATCACCCGTTGATGATTCCTGAATAACATTGTCGCCCGTTTTAATTCTAACAGTAGCAGTTGGAACTGTTTTAGTCCCGGCGTTAACATGCATATACTCCAGTTCATACATTTCATCAACTTTATAAATTTCATCGCCCATTAAAACGCGCAGGTCATCATCAAACACTTCTTTCTTTTTGTCTGCGAGCTCAAGAAATGCATCGTAAATTTTTTGCAATTCTTCTTCTGAAATTTGATAACCAAGTTCTTTCAAACGAACTTTTAATCCGTGTCTTCCCGAATGTCTTCCAAGGACAATTTTTGTTTTTCCAACACCAACTGATTCCGGTGTCATGATCTCGTACGTCTGTCTATCCTTTAACATTCCGTCTTGATGAATTCCGGATTCGTGTGCGAATGCATTATCACCAACAATAGCCTTGTTTGGCTGAACTACAATTCCAGTAAATCCCGAAACCATTTTGCTTGTATTAAAAATCTCTAAAAAATTTACGTTCGTGAAACAATTAACAATATCTTTTCTCACTTTTAGAGCCATAACAATTTCTTCGAGTGAAGCATTACCTGCGCGTTCACCAATTCCGTTAATTGTACATTCAACCTGACGCGCTCCATTTTGAATTGCTGAAATTGAATTCGCAACAGCCAGACCAAGATCGTTATGACAATGAACGCTGATGATTGCTCTATCAATATTCTTTACGCGTTTTTTTAATTCAGCAATTTTATTTCCAAACTCTAATGGAAAATTGTATCCGGTTGTATCGGGAATATTAACTGTAGTTGCCCCGGCCTCAATTGCCGTTTCAATAATATCTGCCAAGTAACCAATGTCTGTTCTTCCGGCATCCTCTGCAGAGAATTCAATATCATTCATAAAAGTTTTTGCGTATGCGACTGCATCGTAAGACATTTTCAAAACTGTTTTTCTTTTTTCATCCAATGTTGTTCCATATTTGCTGTCACCGAATTTTCCAAGTATGTGTATATCGGAAGTGCTTGAAAAAGTATGGATGCGAGGATATTTTGCATTCCGCAGTGCTTCGTATGCTGATTTGATATCAACTTCTTTTGCGCGAGCTAATCCGGCTATAATAACTTCAGATTCATCAGCAATTCTTTGAACCGCTTCAAACTGTGCGGGAGAAGAAACGGGAAATCCAGCTTCAATAACATCAACCTTAAGCGCTGCAAGCTGGCGCGCTATTTCTAATTTCTCAAATACATTCAGTGATGCACCGGGTGATTGTTCACCATCTCTTAATGTTGTATCGAAGATTAAAATTCGTTCGTTCATTACTATGCCTTATAGATTAACAATTACTTTTCCTTAAAGTGTAAAAACACCTAATGCTTGTTCGTTAAAAATATCCGTGTAATTTCCAATTACTTGATTGGTCATTTTCTCGGTTGAAACTAATTCACAACCTTCGGAAAAAATATCTGCAGTGCGGTAACCATTTGCTAATGTACGTTCAATTGCCATCTCAATTATTTCTGCAGCTTTTTGCATCTGGAATGAATAATTAAACATCATTGCTGCAGAAGAAATTGCTGCAAGAGGATTTGCTTTTCCTTTTCCGGCAATATCAGGTGCACTGCCATGAACCGGTTCGTATAATGCATACTTACTTCCAATACTTGCCGATGGAAGCATTCCCAAACTTCCTGTAATCATCCCGGCTATATCGCTTAAAATATCTCCGAATAAATTTGAAGTAAGCAGCACATCAAACTGTTTTGGATTATGAACGATTTGCATTGCTGCGTTATCTACATACATGTCGGTTAGCAGAATATCAGGATAATCTTTATGAACTTCGTGAACAATATTTCTCCAGAATTGAGAAACTTCCAGAACATTTGCCTTATCAACGGATGTAACTTTTTTATTTCTATCACCAGCAAATTTAAAAGCCATTCTTGCAATTCGTTCAACCTCTTCGCGAGAGTAAACCATTGTATTAAATCCGCGTTTATCATCAAAGCCGCGCGGTTCACCAAAATAAATTCCGCCTGTTAATTCGCGCAGTACTATAAAATCAGTTCCATCCAGAACTTCTTTCTTTAATGTTGATGAATCTATTAACGCATCATAAATTTTTGCCGGACGAATATTAGCATACAGTCCTAATGATTTTCTTAGTTTGAGAAGTGCCGCTTCAGGTTTTAAATGATGCGGAAGTTTTTCCCATTTAGGTCCGCCAACTGCACCAAGAAAAACTGCATCCGAATCATAACAGGCTTGGATCGTTTCATCTGTTAAAGGTGATTGATGTTTATCATAAGAACATCCGCCTATTAACTGCTCCTTAAACTCAAGCGTAATGTTGAAGCTTTCTGCAACAGCTTGCATTACTTGTACTGCTGCGTATGTTACTTCCTTCCCTATTCCATCGCCGGGAAGTAAAGCAATTTTGTATCTCATACACCAACCTCTTCCTTTGGATTTTTCTTAAAGAGCCAGCTCATCATTCCTCTCAATTTCGCACCAACGACCTCAATCGAATGTTCTCTGTTTTCTTTTCTCATTTCATTAAATTTTGAAGCGCCGGAGTTATATTCTTCCAGCCACTCTTTAGCAAATTTTCCGCTCTGAACTTCTTCCAATATTTTTTTCATTTCTTTTTTTGTTTCACTTGTAATTAATCTTGGACCTCTCGACATTCCGCCATACTCTGCAGTATCGCTTACTGAATAATTCATTCTTGAAAGTCCTCCTTCATAATAAAGATCAACGATTAATTTCATCTCGTGCATGCATTCAAAGTATGCAAGCTCTGCCGGATATCCTGCTTCAACCAAAGTTTCAAATCCAGCTTTAATAAGTTGCGCAGAACCTCCGCATAAAACTGCCTGTTCACCGAATAAATCGGTTTCAGTTTCATCTTTAAAATTTGTTTCTATAACACCTGCACGAGCGCCACCAATTCCTTTGGCCCACGCAAGAGCTAAATCTTTTGTCTTGCCGGATGGATCTTGATGAACTGCAATTAAACATGGAACACCTGAACCTTCCAAAAATGTTCTTCGAACTAAATGGCCAGGGCCTTTCGGTGCAATCATCATAACATTTACATCTGCAGGGGGAACAACTTGCTTATAGTGAATATTAAATCCGTGACCGAATGCAAGAGTGTCTTCAGATTTTATATTCGGTGCAACTTCAGAATCATAAACGGCTTTTTGATTTTGATCTGGAAGAAGAACCATAATTACATCGCCCCATTTAACAGCTTCGGAAACAGTCTTTACATTCAATCCTGCTTTTTCTGCTTTCTGCCATGATGCAGATGAAGTTCTTAATCCAACGCAAACATTCATGCCGCTGTCTTTAAGATTCAAACTGTGTGCATGTCCTTGACTGCCGAAACCGAGTACGGCGATTTTTTTTGATTTAAGCAATTCGAGATTTGCATCTTGTTCGTAGTAAACTTTCATTGTATGATTCCTATTTTTATATTGTAATATTTTCTTTTTTCTGAATTTTTATTTGCTCGCCTCTTTTAAGAGCAACAACTCCTGAGCGTGCCATTTCTTTTATACCAAAAGGGGCAAGAACATTAACTGCTGCATCAATTTTATCCGGCGGTCCGGTAATTTCAATCATTATTGATTTATTTGTAATATCTACAACACTGCCGCGGAAGATGTCGCAAATATTTTTTATTTCTTCCATCGAACCTTTATGTATTCCTATATTGATCAAAGCAAGCTCGCGCTCTACATGGTGAATCTCTGCGAGATCAACAACTTTGATTGTATCTATCAATCGGTTTAACTGCTTTACAACTTGATCTATAATTTGATCGTCACCTTCTGTAACAATTGTCATGCGGGATACTTCTGAAATTTCTGTCTCGCCGACAGAAATACTTTTGATATTAAATCCTTTACCGCTGAACATTGTTGCAACGCGATCAAACGCACCGAAACGATTTTCGACAAGAACTGAAATAGTATGTTTCATTTATATCATCCTCTTGGGGTTTAATCTATTAACCATCATATCGGAAATTGATCCGCCTGATGGAACCATTGGAAATACCATGTCTTCCTTCACGACTTTGAACTCAATAAGAAACGGTCTGTCTTTCACAGAGAACGCTTTATCCAATAGCGAATCAACATCTTTCGGATTATCAGTTGAGTATGATTCAATTCCAAATGCTTCACCAACTTTTACAAAATCCGGATTGCTCGAGCCAAGATCCGTAAAACTGTATTTCTCTTTGTGAAATAACTCCTGCCATTGTCTTACCATTCCAAGAAATGTGTTATTAATGATGAATATTTTTATCGGGAGTTTATTCGATACAGCAGTAGTGAGCTCTTGAATGTTCATTTGAAATCCACCATCACCGCTGATTGAAATTACCGGTCTGTCTTTTATTGCAAAAGAAGCACCTATTGAAGCCGGTAAAGAAAAACCCATTGTGCCTAAACCGCCGCTGGTTAAGTTAGAGCGCGGGTTATTATACTTATAATGTTGTGCCGTCCACATCTGATGCTGTCCAACATCTGTGACTATAACTGCTTCACCTTTTGTTTTTTCAGATATTTTTTCAATTACATATTCCGTTCTCAATCTGCCGTCATTGTCTTCATAAGTAAGCGGGCATTCATCTTTCCATGCATTGATTTGTGCAAGCCAATCCGATGTATCCGGCGGTGTAGGTATTTCTGAAGCAAGCTCTGCAAGAATATGTTTTACGTCTCCCACTATCGGCAGATCAACAACAACATTTTTGTCAATTGCAGTTGGGTCAATATCAACATGAATTTTAAATGCGCCGGTTGCAAACGTATCAACCTTGCCTGTTACACGATCATCGAACCTCGCACCGAGAGAAACCAAAACATCACAACTATCAACTGCACGGTTTGCCCAATAGGTTCCATGCATTCCAAGCATACCAAGTGATAACTCATCTGTACCAGGATAAGCACCGAGTCCCTGCAGAGTCATAGTTACCGGCAATTTATTTTCTCTTGCGAACAATGCAAGTTCGTTAGAGCCGCCCGACATAATTACTCCACCACCGACATACAGCAATGGTCTTTTCGCTTTTGAAATTACTTCTGCTGCTTTTTTTATTTGATTACTGTGGCCTTTATAGGTTGGTTTATAACCGCGGATATCTACTTCTTCGTTGTAAACAAATTCGCATTTAGATGCGATGACATCTTTTGGCAAATCTACAACAACCGGTCCTGGTCTTCCTGTTGATGCAATGTAAAATGCTTTTCTAATTGTTGATGCAAGTTCTCTAACGTCTCGAACAAGAAAATTATGTTTTGTTATCGGGCGTGTAATTCCAATTATGTCCGCTTCTTGAAAAGCATCGTTGCCGATAAGATGAGATGATACTTGTCCCGTGAATACAACTATCGGAACAGAATCCATATATGCATCTGCAATTCCTGTAACTGTGTTAGTTGCGCCGGGTCCAGAAGTAACTAACACAACACCAACTTTGCCTGATGCTTTTGCATATCCTTCTGCTGCGTGAACAGCGCCTTGCTCGTGTCGAACAAGAATGTGTTTAAGAAAATCAACATCATAAAGATGTTCATAAAGTTTTAGAACAGCCCCGCCGGGGTAACCGAAAACATATTCGACTTTTTCTCGCTTCAAGCATTCGAAAAATATATCGGCACCGGTTAATAGATTGTTATTCTTTTTCATATTAATTCTTTCTTCTATTATTAATAATTTTTTAAAACTGCTCCTGTATTTGCAGAAGAAACCATTCTTGAGTATCGTGCAAGGTATCCACGTTTAATTTTTGGTTCAAACACAGGAAGTGTATTTAATCTTTTTGAAATTTCTTCATTACTTAATTCAACATTCAAAGTTCTGTTTGGAAGATCTATTTTAATTATGTCTCCATTTCGGAGTGCAGCAATAGGACCACGTTCAGCAGCTTCGGGCGATACATGCCCGATGCAAGCTCCTCTTGTTCCACCGGAAAATCTTCCGTCGGTTATCAAAGCAACTTTATCACCAAGACCTAATCCCATAATTACACTTGTTGGAGAAAGCATTTCTGGCATTCCGGGTCCGCCCTTTGGTCCTTCATATCTAATCACAACAACATCGCCCGCATTAACTTCACCAGCTAAAATTTTTTCAACTGCTTCTTCCTGTGATTCAAATATTTTTGCCGGTCCAGAAAAAAATTGCATATTAGAATTTACAGCGCCTGCTTTAATGACCGATCCGTCCGGAGCTAAATTTCCAAAAAGAATTGAAAGTCCGCCGGTTTTGGAATATGGTTCCTCAACAGTTCTTATAACGGTGTTATCTAAAATTTTTGAGCTTGATATATTTTCGCCTAAAGTCTTTCCTGTCACTGTTGGTCTTGATAAATCAAGAACACCGACTTTTGAAATTTCATTTAGAATTGCAGATATTCCTCCGGCTCTATCAACATCTTCCATGTGAACATTTTTTGTAGCGGGACTAACTTTACAGATATATGGAACTCGGTCGGAAAGTTCATTCAAGGTTTTCAAATCAAAATTTATATTCGCTTCGTTTGCAATTGCAAGAGCATGAAGAACAGTGTTTGTACTACCACCCATTGCCATATCAAGAGCAAAAGCATTTATAAATGATTCGCGGGAAAGTATTTTACTGGGTTTTAAATCTTTTTCAACAAGAGAAATAATTTGCTTTGCAGCTTTAACTGCTAATTCTTTTCGTTCCGGCGCAACTGCAAGTATAGAACCGTTTCCAGGAAGAGCTAAACCTAATGCTTCCATCAAACAGTTCATTGAGTTTGCAGTAAACATTCCTGAACAGGATCCGCAAGTTGGGCAACTAAAGTTTTCGTATTCTTTTAATTTTTTTTCATCAATCGTTCCCGCTTGAAATTTTCCAACACCTTCAAAGACCGAGATCAAATCAACCTTTTCACCGTCAGGAGTTCTTCCGGCTTTCATAGGTCCGCCCGAAACAAAAATAGTCGGAATATCAATTCGTACTGCGGCCATTAACATACCGGGAACAATCTTATCGCAGTTAGGAATGCAAACCATTCCATCTAAGCGATGCGCTTCAACTACAGTCTCAACACAGTCTGCGATTAACTCACGACTTGCTAATGAGTATCGCATTCCAAGATGTCCCATTGCTATTCCATCATCAACACCGATCGTGTTGAATTCAAATGGAACACCGCCGGCTTCTCGAACTGCTTCTTTAACGATTCTGCCAAATTCTTGAAGATGAACATGACCGGGAATTAAATCTATATATGAATTGCAGATGCCGATAAAGGGTTTGTTGAAATCCTCGTCACTTTTGATGACACCGGTAGCTTTCAATAAGCTCCTGTGTGGAGCTTTTTCAAACCCTTTTTTAATTAAGTCAGATCGCATTAAATCTCCAGAATAAAAAAACCTCCAGAAATTCTTTGGGTTTTGGTTAACCCCTTAATCTGATCTTGTGTTTAATTTTTATGTGATATGATTTTGGGATTAACCTATTATTTAGCTTATCACGGTAATTAGAATACCGAGTAGGCTAAGAATAATAATCCCTAGGAGAATAATTGAAGGTAAGTTAATCGTTGAAATAGACACAACGCCATTGACACCAATGTTGGTGTTTTCTATAAAGAGGATACTATTTTGTGTTGTGCTTTTCATGTTTGTTAAATTCTTGGGCAAAGATAGGATTTGAATTTTGGTATGTCAAGGGGAAAAGTGTTTTTATCTGTAAATAATTTTTTCTTTTGGATAAGCAACTCCATAAAAACCATTGATTTATAATTATTCAAAATCATGAATAAGTAATCACTTTAAGGTTTTATGAATTACTAATCGTTTAAGAAATTTTTTATGACAGAATTCATCTGCTCAAATTCAATTAAGAATGCATCATGTCCATGGATGGAATCTATTTCAAAATAACTCGAATCTGGGATTAATGAGGCAATCTCCTTCTGTTCGGCAGTAGGATAAAGAATATCGGAGTTGATTCCAATGCACAACGTTTTTGCTTTAATGCTTCCCAAAGTTTCATTGAGAGGACCACGTCCTCGTGCAACATCATGCAAATCCATAGCACGAGTGATAACCAGGTAAGTGTTGGCATCAAAACGGTCTACTAATTTATCACCCTGGTAGCGCAAGTAACTTTCTACTTGAAAATCCGGATATGAAATTTTGTCTTGCCGATTTTTGCTAGATTTATTTTCTCTTCCAAATTTTTTATTAAAACTTTCTGCGCTTCTATAAGAGATCATAGCAATCATTCGCGCGGTTGATAATCCGGCATGTGGCTGTACAGTGTAGTTCCCATTTTCCCATGCAGGATCATCAATGATTGCTTTACGCGCTGCTTCATTTAGTCCGATGCACCAAGCAGAGTGCTGAGCAGCTGTAGCAATCGGAATAATTCTTTCAACAAACTCCGGAAACATCAGCGACCATTCTAATACTTGCATTCCACCAAGTGATCCACCTGCTATTGCTTGAAGTTTATTCACTCCAAGACTAGTTAATAATTTATATTGAAGACTAACCATGTCCCGAACATTTATTTGAGGAAATTCAATTCCATATTTTTTATTGGTAATCGGATTTATTGAAGTTGGCCCTGTTGTACCAGAACATCCACCGAGAATATTTGAACAAACAATAAAATATTCTGAAGGATTAAATGCTTTTCCTTTTCCGATCAATTCATCCCACCAGCCTTTATGTTTTGTTGAAAAAGAGCCATTCGATTTCCCATTGTTACCGTAATTATAATCCGATGCATGCGCATCACCAGTTAATGCATGACAGATTAGAATGGCATTAGTTCCGTCAGTATTCAAAGTGCCGTATGTTTCGTATGCAACAGTTACACTTGGCAATACTTCCCCCGATTCAAGTACAAATGGTTCGGAAAAAGTAATACTGTTCCCCTGTTGAGTTTCAATAAAATTAATTTGTCCCATTCTTCACTCACTGATTAAAATTTATTCATGCAAAATTCACAACTTTATTTTCTTTTACTGAAGTGATTGATTCTCCGAAGAACTCCTCATGCAAAACGTTGACTGTCTTTTCAACTTCCGATGCATCTACTATAAACGAGATATTTAGCGAACATGGATCGTCAAGGAAAATCAAACTTTGTATTCCGTAGTTATCTAATACATCATGAATTCTCCCAACAATAGGTGATTTAGTATTCTGACTTATGCCGATAACGGAAACTAGCGAGAGATTACTTCTTGAATTTATATTGCCGATAAAATTCTTTTCGATTTCCAAAACAAATTCGCTTTTAATCTTTTCGAGAAATAATTGTTCGAACTCACTTTGTACAACAAATAAGATTGATTGATCGTCCGCCGATTTGCTGATCGCAACTATCGGTATTTCAAGTCGTGCTAATAAACCAAACAACCGTGCAAGAATTTTTTGCCCGTATATAGATTCCGTTTCGTAAATACCGATTAATGATAGATTTTTTAGAAAAGTAATTGTTTTTATATTTACATCATTTTGATTATTAGCACTACCGATAAAAGTTCCTTTTGCTTCCGGATTAAATGTATTGAGGATACTAACCGGCACACTTTGTTTTTCAACCGGGGCAATAGTTTTGGGATGAATGACTTTTCCACCAAGTACAGCAAGGCTCGACGCTTCGTTGTAACTTAACTCGTCAATAGTAATTGCTGATGAAACAATTTTCGGATCAGCGCTTAGGACGCCATCAACATCGGTCCATATTTCGACGATGCTCGCATTTAGAGCACCGCCGATTATTGTTGCAGTATAATCCGATCCGCTTCTTCCAAGAGATGTAACATATCCATTTTCATCAGAGCCAGTAAATCCATTAACAATAGGAATATGTTTTTGATTCAACCCATTGTACCATTCTTGCAATAAACGATTGGTTACAGAAAAATTCACTTCTGCATCACCGTAATTAGAATTTGTTCTAATTAGTTTTGCTGCATTATGAAATTCACAATCAACTCCTTGAGATTTTAGTAATCCTTCCGATAAAGTACAGGAAAGAAGCTCGCCGAAAGTAATTATTGAATCACTTATTCTATTAGAGCACTCTTGAAGAAGAAAAACCCCCTTAAGTTTATTTTCCAACTCCTTGAATAATTTATCTAATTGGTGTTTAGTTTGTTGTTGGTTATCTACTGCTATAGCTTTAGATAAAAAATCATAATGAGTTGATTTAACCTCTTCAAGAATTCCAATATACTTTTGATTACCTCTGCGGGCATATTCTATCGCATCAATAAGTTTATCAGTGATACCACCTATTGCGGAAAGAACTACAATAGTAAATTCTTTTTCCGACCGACTGGAAATAATTTCAGCAACTCTTAAAAATAAATCTGGAACACCGATTGATGTTCCACCAAATTTAATTACTTTCATATTGCATTCTCCTTATACTTCAACACTTACATCCACAGTTTGTAAAGCTTGCCCAAAGTCATCAATTATATCTTCAATATTTTCTATACCAACCGAAACACGAATCATTTCCGGTTTAACTCCGGAAACTTCCTGCTCTTTTTCGCTTAACTGTTGATGTGTTGTTGATGCAGGATGGATCACCAAAGTCTTTGCATCTCCAACATTTGCAAGAAGACTTGCAAGCTTAACATTGTTGATAAAATTCTTTCCTGATTCGATTCCACCTTTTACTCCGAAGGAAACGATTCCGCCAAAAGAATTTTCTCTAAAATATTTTTTTGCATTTTCATGGAACGGATGATCTTCAAGTCCTGGATATAAAACCCAATCAACTTGCGGCTGTTCTTTTAACCAGCGTGCTAGACGAAGTGCATTTTCACAATGTCTTTCAACGCGAAGTGAAAGTGTTTCTAATCCTTGAAGTAGAAGGAATGAATTGAATGGACTAATGCACGGACCTAAATCGCGCAGCTGTTCAACTCTTGCTCTAATTATAAATGCAATATTTCCAAATGGACCGTCTGCACCAAATGTTTCCCAAAAATTCAATCCGTGATAACCGGGACTCGGATTTGTAAATGAAGTAAATTTTCCGTTTGCCCAATTAAATTTTCCCGAATCAACAATAACTCCGCCGATTGATGTACCATGTCCGCCAATCCATTTGGTTGCCGAGTGAACAATGATATCTGCACCAAAATCAAACGGGCGGCAAATGTAACCGCCGGCTCCGAATGTATTATCAACAATAAGCGGAATACCATTTGCGTGTGCTACTTTTGCAATCGCTTCTATATCGGGAACATTCAAACGCGGATTTGCAATTGTTTCGATGTAAATAGCTTTTGTTCTTTTATCAATCGCATCCGCATAATCAGCGGGATCATCACTATCAACAAACTTCACATTAATACCGAGACGAGGAAAAGTAACTTTGAATTGATTATACGTTCCGCCGTAGAGATAGCTTGTTGATACAATATTATCTCCGGCTGCTGCTATTGTGCTGATAGCGAGAAATTGTGCAGCTTGACCCGATGAAGTTGCAAGTGCCCCAACTCCGCCTTCAAGTGCAGCAATTCTTTCTTCAAAGACTGATGTTGTTGGATTCATTATTCGTGTGTAAATATTTCCAAATTCCTTCAGACCAAAAAGATTTGCCGCATGATCTGTATTGTTAAAATTGTATGACGAAGTTTGATAAATTGGAACTGCACGGGCATTTGTTGTAGGATCAACAGTTTGGCCTGCGTGTAATTGCAATGTTTCGAAACGGTAATTTTTATTTTTGTTGCTCATTGTGTTCTCCTTTGATGTTTATTAATAGTAAATAAAAAAGCCCTTCGTTTTGTGAAGGGCTTTTAATTAATTGATAAATTTTTATAATTATATTATCCCTTCACGCATGAGGTCTGACATACACATCATAGCCATCATCATACAGAAGAAATATTGTAGGTTAACAGACAGGTTGTTCTGAAGAAAAACATTTATAAATGCTGTTTTCATTTTGCTCATTTAAGTTTTTAAAACAAAAAAGCCCTTCGAAGTTTTTCCGAAGGGCTTTAACTAAATAGTCTTTTATAAAGTCTATCCCTTCGTTATAAATAACATCATGCACATCATCATGCTGCACAAGTTTTTTAGGGAGATGTTATTTTTTACAAAGAGATTCATTTTTTTGCTTGTTTAATTTTCTTGGGGCAAATCTAATTTAAAAACGTTCTCATGTCAAGTTAGATTTTTTGAAATCAATATTTTTTTTGAAATAAATCTTTTCAAAGGATGGTAATAACTTATTCTATATTCATCCCATTGTTTTTAGGAACCATATACATGAACGAAAGAGCAACTGCCCAATCAGATTTTTGCGGAGTGTGAATTACATTTAGAATAAGGCTGTCTTGAAAAGTTATTCCCGCTTGAAACGACCAGAATGTTGATTGCTTATCAATGAATTTGTGAGAAGCAGGACTAAACTCAGGTGTAGTTTCTTCGTTGTAGAAAAGGCCGATAACAGGTTTGGAGAAAATTGAAAATTTTACTTCGCTGAAAACTTTGAACAACTGGATTGCTCTAAATCCCACATGATTAACAGTACCCGGTATCATTTCAATTCCTTGATTAAGATAAACATAGAACAAAGTAAAATCGGAATTACGGTAATCATCTGTAATGCTCATCAACTGTCCTTGTCTAAGTTCACTATTTTCTCTCAAAGCAGTGCTGCTTATAAACATTCCTTGACTCATACCGATAGCAGCGGGTTTAACAAAAAGATTTTTCCCGCCAAAAAATATTCCTCCCAATTGAAAATCATAATTGTCTCTATGTTTCCAGATATAAAAGGTACTTGGTAATCCATCGGGACGGAACGGAGCCCCGCGGCCAATTGCAAGAGTGCGTACATTTTCCTTTTGTTCGTCGCTTTTAATGTATCCGCCCAAAATAAAAGTATTGAACGGTCCTTCTATAATTCCGGCAAAACCATAACGTGTATTTTGTACATCATCAATTTTTCCGTTTCCCAAAAGTCCAACTAATGAAAACTTACTTACACTTACTTTTCCTACAAAATAAAATGAATTTAAAACAGTATTTCTATAAAGTGTATTATGCCCGGTAGCTGAACCATCAAAATATTCTGCACCGATTCGAAACCAGAGATTTGGCTGCGGCCTTAATGTTATTCTTGAAAAAAATGCTTTGCCGTATAAAGATGTATCTTTTATTTTATCATACGTACCGCCAATATCAAGTTGATAACGGTCATCATCGTTGATCGGAAACAAAACGGCACCACCGGTTAATTCTTGTACACGAAATTCATTTCTGTTATTAAGACCGTTATCAGATATTTTGAAAAAGAGAGTTTTATTTCGTTGATCTTTTTTATAGAAATTAAATGATGAAATATTATCAGTTCCTTCCTTCAGGTAAGATAATTGAAATTCCCAGATAGCTGGTTGCGGCGGACCAAATACAGAATGACTCAGATCCTCGTTTGCTGCTGGCCGTGTGTGTTCATCTTGAGCAATGATAATTGTAACTAAAGAAAAAAATAAAAATGATAACAATAGATAGCGGAATTTCATGTCGGAAAAAATGTCCTTTCGTATTTTTTAGAAATATGAATCAGTTTTCAATTAATTATTTTTTAGCCCCAGATGCAGCGATGAAATATCCATTATGTAGGGTCTAAGTTTTCTATCTCCATTTTTTGTATCACGGTTTGAATCAAATGTTAACAAATTTCCATCCGGAGAAATAACCGGAAAGCCGTCAAACGCATCGTTGAAGGTCAGGCGTGTTTGTTCTCCGGTTTTCAAACTCATAAGAAAAATTTCGTAATTATGCGGAGGCAGAACTTTTACAAATACAAAATGATCTCCATCAGGAGCTGGATGTGGAGCCCAATTTGTACCACTATCGTTTGTTATTTGTTTTCTACCGGTGCCGTCACCTTTCAAAGTAAAAATACTCATAGGCATTCCACGTTGAGCCTGATCTTTAATATTCCATGCACGGCAAATAATTGTTTCGCTGTTAATATAAAATGAACCTCCTTCCTGCCACTCGGGAGTAAATGTAATCTGTTGTTGCTCGCTTCCATCAGGACGCATTTTCCATAAATCCAATTTGCCATCTACCTGACGGGAAAATAATATCCACTTTCCATCTTGAGAGACGGAAACTTCTGCATCGTAATATTTATTATCGGTTAATCTTTTTACTTTGCTTCCATTTAAATCAGACGAGTATAATTCTGCACCTTGCGGATAATTATTCGGATCCGAATAATTCCCCTTTGGCAAATCGAGATTATCTTTTGTTGATGTATAGATTAATTGATTTCCATCCGGGAAATAAAATGAACAAGCATCTTCACCTTTATTGTTAATTCGCTTAATATTGCTTCCGTCAATGTTAAATGTATAGACTTGATGGACAGGGTCATCTTTAAATTTTGCATTACCGATCAGACTTTTACCATCCGGAGAGAAATAAAATTCCGCTCCCTCATCTACATTAGGAATCTGCCAGACTTTAAATTCTTTTTGTTCTTGAGTTTGCCCTTTACTCACATTTGGAGAAAAATAAACTACAACGGCTAACACAATTATTAACCGTGCAATAATAGCTGTTGTCGAAGTCAACGTGTTCTTTTTCAAAATAAACTCCCGTTAGATTTTATTATAGAATCTATTACCAAAAAATTTTATTACTTCGCCATCAATTCAATTTGAGTTTTATTTTCTTTACCATCCCGCAAATAAATTAATTCAACAGTTTCACCCGGCTGGAAATTTTTTAGCGCATCTGAATAATCACGCAAACTGGTGACATTATATTTTCCAAGCTTTGTAATAACATCACCTTTTTGTAAGCCTGCTTTTGCCGCTGGGGAATCCGGAGATAAATCTGCAATGCGAACACCCTGTCCGGAGAAAGCAAAATCCGGAACACTGCCTGTAGAAACTCTTCTTTCACCTGCAGTTGTTTGAGGTTTTTTTGTTTCAGTAACTACCTGTCCTTGGAAAGTAAGCGGTTCAATTCTATCAGCTAGGTATAAAATTCCTTCGCGGGCAAATGTTGCAACTTTAACTAATCCAGCCGCATCAATTTTATCTGCAGTGTCAGAAGGTTTATGATATCCTTCGTTTGCACCGGCAAAGAATTGTACTCCGGGAACACCAATGCCTAAGAAACTGCGTTGATCGCTTGCATCCAAATCCTGTGTTACCATTTCTGATTCAACACCGGTAACATAACTTGCACCCATAAAAATAAATCTCCATTCTCTTGCAGTGCTACTGCTAAGAACATATAATTTTTTCTCACCAAGTCTGCCTACAGTATCAAAGTTCAAAACACCTATAACTTTCTTTGCCGGAAACCGCTTTGTGTTTTCCACATAATATTTTGAACCGAGCAATCCACTTTCTTCAGATGTAAAAGCAACAAAAATAATTGTCCGCTGTGGTTTTAAAGATGGACCGAGTAAATTTGCCAACTCAATCATAACCGAAACTCCGCTTGCATTATCATCTGCACCGGGGTGTACTTTTCCTTCATTCCCTTTGTTAGCGCCCGGCCATCCTAATCCTAAATGATCGTAGTGTGCACAAACAATTACTGATTCATCTTTCAGATTCGGATTTGTTCCGGGAATAATTCCAATAATATTTTCAACCGGAGCTTTATTTCCCTTGGCATCAACCACTTCATTCCAAGTTTGGAAATAACTTCCATCATCAGCACCGGGTTGTAAACCAGCATTTTTAAATTTTTCAACAATGTAATCAGCTGCTTTTTTAACGCCTTCAGTTCCGGGTGCTCGTCCTGCAAGTTCATTACTTGCAAGATATTCTACGGTCTTCATCATTCTTTCTGCAGAAAAAACCGGTGCAAGTGTTGCTAATGCTTTACGCCTTGGTAACTCAGTAAAAATTGTAGCTGGAGAAATTTTATCTACTGAAGAAACTTTCGCCATCAATGGAGAGTTTACAGCTTCCCATTCTCCTTTTGCAATGTTTGCCGGTTCTGTTCCTTCAAAAACTAGATAACTATATTTTCCGTAATGAGGTAACTTTCTTGCTAATCCTTGAACTGCTTCTTTATTATCTACAGAAAGCAAAACAAGAACTGAAGCCGGGTTTTTAGGGTGGCGAACCGAAATAATTACACTGCTTTTGTTGTCCTGGAATGAAGTTTTTCCAAATCGAACTGATTCGTTTGTTAACTCTGCATCATAATCTTTCAAACCTTCCTTAATCATTTTGGCAAAAGAATTTTCTACTCCGAAGATCCAAACATTTTTATCAGAAGGAAGTTCTGTAATATCACTATCCATCATTACTTTAATTTTCTTAGTATTATCTGCTGACCAAGTAGTTGATAACTCTTTATAATATTCCAGATTTGCTTTATCAGCTTTTGAAGGTAAAAGAATTAGCAAATCTTCCGAGCCGAATATTTTTGAAAGCGATGGTGGAATTTCATTATAGTGAAGTTTGCGGAACAAATTAAATTGCGGATCTACTTGAACCAACAATGGCGCATCTGCAAAAGTCATTTCATAAGATTGTTCTTTCTGAGTCATAGCTACTTTTTTCATTTCAGCTTTTTTCTCAAACGAAACTGCAACCGGAACATCTAAAACAAAAACATCATCACTTTGCAACTGCTTTAAAGTAAATGTAAGAGTATACCCACTCGGCTCTTTCTTTATGGAAACATCCGATATACTTAATTCCGGAGCTCCTTTTCGATTGACCCATTGATCAAAAAATTGTTTTAGATCTTTTCCTGAAACAGACTCGAACGCTAAACGAATATCATTATATGAGGCGGCTTTAAATTTGTTGTCACGATAAAATTTTTGAAACCCTCTAACAAATTGTTCATCACCTACAATTTCTCTTAGCATATTCCACATCATCATATTTTTTCCGTAACCGATTGCCTCGGATGGAGCGTTATAACGCGATCCAAATTTGTTCAGCGGAAAATCATTTGACGGATTAACATAATCCGTAAATTTTTGTAGAGTAGAACGGCGGTATTCATCGCCTTGTCCTCGTTGTTCTGAGATAAGATGATCAGCCATATATGCGGTTAAACCTTCGCACCAGTTACCGGTTTTAAAATCTACATATGCACTGTTTCCCCAATAATTATGCAATAGTTCATGCGGGTAAGAAGAATGGAGAATAAATGGAAACCGGATTATTTGTTCACCCAATAAAGTGAATGAAGGCATTCCGTAACCGGTCTCCCAAAAATTTTCTACTAATGCAAATTTTGTGAAAGGATACGGGCCAACTAATTTTCTGTACATTTCTAAGTATTGAGCGGTGGTTTCAAGATATTTATTCGCAAGTGTTTCATCGGGTGTGCGCAGAAAAGCCATTACATCAATTGCACCTGCTGATAAAGAATATTCCTTGAACTGAGCACCAATCAAATAAATTTCTTCCATAGGCTCGGGAGAATCCCAGCGAATAATATGATTGCCGTCTTTTGTTTCATTCAGAGTTCTCTTACCTTGGCTTACTATGTCCCATGGTTGAGGAACAGTAGCAGTTAGCTCAAAATTTATCCACTCTTTATTAAACCAGGGAATCCAATAAGTAGAACCGCCGAGATAAATTCCTTTTTCATCTATAATACCCGGCGTTTGGCTGAATCCTCTTGCGTATTCTTCACCAAGTTGTTTAATCGGATAATTAATTATTCCGCTGAATTTTATTGTAAAGGAAACATCACCTTTAATTTCATTCTTAAAAGTCACAATATATTTGTTTTGCTTAAAATCCGAAGCGGGATCAAAATCTTCACGGTCCATTCCTAAATCTTCGGCTTTCACTCCGCCCTTATCTAATTTTATTGTAACTCCGGGTGTTTCAGAAGTTACTTCTAAATTATTGTTCAAAAGGAAAGAGATAACTGACTTAACTTGATTAGCGGGAATTGTAATTTGATCTACCGCTTCAATATAGTGTTTGTTGGGATTGACAGTAACCGATATCTTGTGATGTATTATTGAGTCCGCAAAAATTCCGGACGCGAAAAAAATAAACGCGAATAAAAAAACTATTCTTCTAAACATGATATTCTCCAATTAAAATTCTTTTACTGATTTCAATTAACAAATCTGTTCAAATTTAATTTCGCAGTAACTAAAGTCAGTTTTATAATTATCTAACTATTAATAACATTGGATTTTTTATTTTCATATATTTTTCAGCAGCACTTTTCACATCTGTCAGCTTTACATTCTTTAACGCATCTAAAAATTGTTTGTCGGAATTAAAATCGTTTTCAAAGTAGAGTGAGCTACCCAAATAGAAAGCCTGGTTGATGCTAGAAAGTCTACGGAACATCATTCTGCCCAGATACATATTAACAGATTTTTCCAATTCATCTTGTGTTAGTTTATCAAGTACACTTAGCTTGAAAAATTTTGGATATTGTGCCGACAACTTATCAATGTTCTGCGGACGTGTTCCTTGAGAAATATAGAAAAGCGCTTTGTCCTTGTTTACATCAATGCCCGCACTCATGTTATAAGCCATTCCTTGTTTCTCTCGGATATCAAAAACGATTTCGTTGGAAAGAAACAGAGACAGCGCCTGTAATGCTGGTGCATCTTTAGGATCTATTTGATTAACGAATCCCCAGAAAATATAGGAACGCTCACCGCCGCCTGCTTTTTCAATAGTTGATGGTTTAGTTTGAGTCAATAATCTCGAAGCATAAACTGCAGGTTCATCTTTGATAGGAGTACCGTTAAACTCATTGAAAAGTACATTAACACTTTCCGGACTGCCGGGAGATACAACAGAAACTATCATGTTTGCCGGATTAAAATATTCTTTAGTAAACGCCAGCATATTATCATACGTAAGTGCAGTCTGTATTTGAGAATATTGATTGGGTTCATAGACTAATGTTCTATATTCTGCATCGAATATTTTTTTTGCTTTATCGCCGCCCATGGACATCATTGTCATACCTTTAAATTTTTCAACCGATTTCTTGAATTCATCTTCAGTCGGAATAAAATTCTTTATTTGATTATTGATATATTTAACTGCGGCAGGTAAATCATCGGCTAATCCTTCTGCTCTTATATATCCAAAATCGAGATGTAGATAAATGTCATCCATGGGTATCATAGGATTGTCATTAACAGTAAATGTAAATCCAAATTGGCTGCTTAATTTTTGATTAGCTTCCGATCTCAACCGTTGGCCTAAACAATCATGTAAAATTTTAGATGCATCTTTACCATATTTCAATTCGTAAGCAGCTTTATGTTTTACCAGATAATGAATTGCCAACAGGTTGCTTGCTTCATTCTGTACAACAACTAAATTCTTACCGGTTGCTTCTTCCTTAAATAGTTTTGTACTGTTTGAAGCTTCAACTTTTTCTTTATCCTTTTTAGCTGTTGGAGATTGAATAATAATTATTGTAGGAGATGTTAATTTAAGTCCACTTATTTCTTTTTCAGCACTATAAAATTCATCACCGCTGAAAGAAGCAAGAACTGCTTCAAAACCTTTTTTAACTATTTCATCGGAATTATAAATTCCGAACATGTGCGGTTTTTCAATATTCTTTACAAAGTCTGTACGAGCTTTTGTGGCTTCTGATTTAACCGTTTCATCAGGTAAATTAAAACTCAAGTTTTTTATTTTTTTTGTTATTGAATTCACCAAAGCATTAAGATCGGCATCCTTGCTTAAAACAACATTTACTTCAACAAAATTATTTAAGGGTGATGGCCGCGGGGATAATCTTACAGATTTAATAATTTGGGGGAATTCCGTTTTCAATGCCGACTGAATTGCATCTTTCTCTTTCTCAAATACAAGACCCATCAACTGAAAATATTCCGATGATTCGCTTTGAGGTAACGGATAAAATATTTGTACTACTTTGTCATCGCCGTCATAAAAACGATTTTGAATCATTTCTCCGGAATTTGTTTGCAGCATTGGTGTTTGGAATCCTGTTGCCCATTCGGGATTTATTTCGCGAATTACTTGGCCCGGTTTCGCTTTCCCATAAATTTCTTTGATGAGCGACAGCATTTCTTTTGACTGGAAATTTCCTATAACGCTCAAGATCATATTGTTAGGTACATAATTATTTCTATAGAATGAATTTACTTCATCGCGGGACATTGATTGAATTGTTGAATAAGTTCCAAGCGTTGGTAATGAAAGCGCATGTCCACCATATAATATAGACAGCGTATTTCGTTCTAACTGTTCTTGAGGATCCGCTATGCTCTTAGAAATTTCTTCCAATACAATTCCTTTTTCTTTTTGGAATTTCTCTTCCGGCAAAGTTGAATTAAAAAGCATATCGGCTTGAATTTCCATACCCTTTCTAATATTTTCAGTCGGAGTAACCATCATGAAATCAGTATAGAAATTATCCGTATGAGCATTATTGTATCCGCCAATCCTGTCAACATCGTCATACAATTTTTTTTGTTCGCGGGTAGTCGTTCCGTTAAATAATAAATGTTCCAGCATATGACTCATGCCGCTTGTAGAAAAAGTTTCGTAAGCAGAACCAATTTTAATAATAACATTTACACCTACCATCGGTAAAGCGGGATTCTCAATCATTAACACTTTCATCCCATTATCCAATTGATAAATTGAAATACCCCTGGGAAGAGATTGAATATTAGATGTAGAATCCGTCCTTGCATTATCTTTAGCATACAGCATAGCTACTTGAGCCAGTACAAAACATATAAGCAGAATTAAAAATAAAATTCGTGAATTTCTTTTCATGATTATGATCTCCATGTTTCTGTAGTTAGTATATTTTTCAAAGGAAAAATTTTCTACATACAATTTATTTGTTATTCACTTAATAGTTTTAAGCATTATTAATCTGTGTCGATCCGGCTTCCTATAATAGAAAGTAGTCAGATACTTTTTGAAGCTATAGGCAGGTTTCACAATTTTCAAAAATATCATGAAGAATACAAACTCAACTAGAATTTTAGCTCAAGTGAAAATCGAGATACTTTTCCTAAAAAATTATAATCAACAAGAGCATAATCAAAACCTACTTGCTGATCTCCGACATTTAATTTAAAGCCGGTACCGAAAGTCCAATCTTCTATATCATAATTAATTTTGTAACCAAGTCTAACAAAGAATGTTTCATTCCATGAATATTCCCCGCCAATGTTCACTCTCTCATTATTATCATTAGGATGATTGCCATCCAACGCCATTGTAAAACGATGGTACCCGGATTCTATTAACGGATCTTTACCACCGACTATATCCATTGAAATACCAACACGAAAATTTAAAGGTAAAGACCAGGGTTCTGTTTTTAATCGCGCATCAGGATTATATTCTCCTGCGATTCCTTTATTTATATCTGCCAATGCTATCAGGTCCCGTCCTTCAAGCTGCATATTTCCGCCAAAGTTTGAGACACACATTGCAATTACTAAATTGTGAAATCCTGTACGCAGATAAGTCCCTAAATCTAATGCAACTGTATTGGCAGATTCATTATAAGCAGTTTGCTGAATATATTTAACAGTCAATCCAACTGAAAAACGATCGGTTAATGCACGGGCATAAGTCAATCCAAATGCTACATCATTTACATTATAATAGATTCCAGTTCCATCAGGTTGTTCAACTGTTGTAACTTCTTGTTCTCCGGTTGTTAATGATGTTGCACTGATACCTAACGCATCATCTTCACCTAAAGGAATTACCATACCTGCATAGTTATGAAATATTTCCGCAAACCATTGTGAATGACTTACACCGATCGATATGGATTTTAGATTTGTAATTCCAGCCGGATTCCAATACAATGCGGTTACATCATTAGCTACTGCAGCAAAAGTTTCTCCCATTCCCATTGCTCTAGCACCAACACCAATTTTTAGAAATTGTGCAGCAGCAGTGCCAACTTTTGAAAAACCTTGACAATAAACTGAAACCGGCAATACAAGAATTAAAAGTAAAATAATTATTTTTTTCATTATCTTTTTCTCCACTGGCTCAGGAGTAATTATTTAATAACAAGAAATTTACCAATCTTCTGTTGGCCGTTAGGAATTGTAACTACATAGACGTATAAACCGTAAGCAATGTATTGGCTATTGTATGTTCGCATATCCCAATATTCGTATCCCTTATTATCATTATGATCAATGTCAGCAATGTGATCTCCTGCTACTGTAAAGATTGAAATTCTGCATTCATTCGGTAAATGATTAAACATAAGTTTCTTACCGAACTGATTTGTTTCCCAAACATTAGCTACAATGTACGGATCAGGTACAACTCGAATTTTATTTAAATCAATCTCTTGTGTTGTTGAATACGCTGCTTTCTGTGTATTAAATTCATATCTAATTTCTTTTCTAAATGGTTTATATGTTTTTATTGTAAACTGATCACCATTAGACGGTGCAAAAGCTCTTTTATAAACTGGATCTCCATCCGCATTGGTATAATGATCGGGAAAATTGTTTGTATTCAGGTAAAGTCCGGAGTAAGTTGTATCATGAGTTGTGTTGTTAACGATTGCCTGTTCTAATACAAGAACATCAGCATATTTTTCATAATAGCCCGGACTGCCTTTAGTGTATCCTTTACCGCCAGGAACCAAATCCCATCCTAAGGGGCTATAATAACTTTGTCTATAATCATCAGGTGCTGCAACAGCATATTCAAAAAGCCAGCTACTACTACTTATATCTATTGGATGTTCGGGATCAGTAATAACTTCAATCTTTAAAGGCAAATGTTGTTGAGTACTTTGTTCCTTATTAGTAAAGAAATCATACCAATGTGCCATAACCCCGCCGGCAGGAGATGTATCAACAGTTATACGGAAATCATCTATAGTATAAATTGTCTCCGGAACTATATCCGGTCTGTTTTTATATTTCTCAACAGGTCCTGTACGCCAATCAAAAGTACAGGTATCACCATTCACTTTTGTCCATCCGATAAATTCTACACCGGACGGAGAATTTTGCACAGTTAATCTAAATCCATCTATTACCGGTAAATTATCTCCTGTGTTATCTGAAAAAAGATGATGATCCATTAATAATGTTGTGTCTGTAGTTCCTTTAGCAATTCTATAAAGGTTGAAACCAAGAACATAATTTTTCTTAGTTCCCACAACTTGCACAGCAGAATCGACAAATGTTATTAAGTAATTATCTCCTCTAATTAATTCAGGATTAATAATATCTACTTTAACAAGACCTTGTGAAAGACCGCCAATAGGTGGTATAGCCCCTGCGATATTAGATTGAGGTCCATAATTTGGAGGCGTATAATTTTGCGCTTTAGCACCGGGAATTATTGAAATAGTATTTGCTTGCATAGTTGAATGTCCTAGTGCAGATTGATAAGACTGTTCCAAGTTGCTTAGTGTTTGATTCCCTTTATCATAAGCTGTAACGCAATACCAATATTCAACACCGTTGATCAAATTTTCATCAACATAACTGTGCTTAAGTCCTGAATCATCTCCTAACGATTGATTGAATGCAGGATCGGGGCCCTTTATTCCATCAATCAAATCATAAATTTTAATTGGTTTAAAACCGATTACATTTCCAAAATAATCTGTAATTGGCGATCCCCAGGTTTTGCCGAGGTCGTCACTTCTATAAATTTTATAACCCTCAAAATCACTTTCTCCTGTTAGCGCATCTTTAGAACTTTCCGCATCTGAATCCCACGCTAAACGAATTTGTTTATCACCGGCGTTAACAGTTACTTTAGGTGTTGCCGGAGGTCCCGAACCTTGATAACTACGTTTATACATTTGTTGAACTACTTTTAAATTTTTCATTAGATCAGTTGTATCGGCTTGATTTGGAATACTGCCGGAGTTTCCCATAACAACAGCTACAGAAGATTTTACTGATTCGCCGGGTGCAAGACTAAATGGCCCGGTAAAAATAAAATAATTTAAAGGCGCGCCTTCCGAAAAATATACTTTCATACTATCAGGGTTGGTAGTATCCATCCTGCGGTTAGCTCCATGAAAAATTGCTTTGGGTATTCCCAAATGACTGTCGTTGGGATTGCTGCTGATAACCGGCCACATTTCTTCATCAACTTTTGGTGCTACTTCTCGATTGAAAAAATGAAAATCAGTTACACCCATATTCTTGGGAGTTTCTAAAATATTTAATCCGATCATTCCCATTGGTGAAGTATCTTTAGCCCATGCGCCATCTTTTGTATTGTTTACATCCCACACATAAACAAAGTCTCCATTGCTGTGGGCATCTTTTGGATTGCTGTCAATTATATTTATCAAATCTTTGTTATCATAATCAGGTCTAAAAATTGCATTGTATCCTACGTAGATACTGTCGAGTTGTCTTCCGCTTTTATTATGAATTGTAAAATCCCAAATCAACATATCTTCAGCATAAGGGCGACCGTAACTAGAAGCAGTTTCTTCAACTTCAATTCCCAAAGCACCATTCCGATTAGAATTATCTCTATCATCAAAAACAGAATATATATCGCGATCGGAAACAAATTCTCCTGCAACTTCTTTTCCATAGTTTGGTGATTTAGGATCAATATCAATTCTGAAGTGACCAGGCCAATAATGTTTTCCAGGAGTACTTACCCATGCACCTTGGCTATTGTAATATCCTTGGGGCCAAGTTTCAGGATTATCACTACTTGCTAGAAAAGGGGTTTCATCAGGAGGCGGTGCTGTAACATCACCGGAATAAATTTTTCCACGCGATCCGGCTTTGGGAGTCCAATCAACTTTTTCCGATGGACCGCTTATGACAGAGGTTATAACATTTCCTTTAGCGGCTACGATTAAACCTAATCCAAAACTATATTGCGTTTCGGTATTTGCTGAAGCAGGCCAATGGATAGCATTATTAAAATATTCATGATAATTAGACAGTACACCATAATTTCCAAGATAATTGGAAACCTGTCCTTTATCCATAATTCCAATTCCCCGTTCCCCTGCTGCGAATGTTTTCTTTAATCGTTCAATCTGTTCAGGTTTCATTTCCTTATGGCAATTGCTGCAATCCAAATTCTGAGCTTGAATTAGTGCGGGGAAAAAAAGAGATAAAATTATTAACGGAATAAAATATCTCATCAAAAATTTAAGCATAATACTTTCTCCTGTTACCAAATAAATTGAACACCCATTCTAATAATCCGCGGTGGTCCTACGTAAGAAGGATTATGATCAGCATCCGGTGATGAACCAACGAGTCCTGCAAGACCTGTATCAAATGGTTTACCGGTACGTGAATATACATAACGAACATTTTCCACATTAAGTAAATTTGTAATTTCTAAAAAGAATGATGCAGCAATTGTTGAGAACCAAACTTTTTTTATCATTCTAAGATCTACGGTTGATGTCCATGGTTTTCGTCCTGAATTAATATCAATCCGCACAGTGGGATCTACATAAGGAGTATAAGGAAGTCCGCTGCCGGCTTGGATTAATAAATTCAAATTAAAATCTGAAAATGGTTTGAAGCCTAATATTTCCGGTCCTTTATCTTTGGGAATATTCAAATTTATATTCACGGCAATATCATGGCGCTGATCAAAATCTAAATAATATTCTTGATGGGGAATTTCTTCTTTTGCAAATGCGTTAAAATATCCACCTAGAGGTTGCGAATTATTTCCTTTGGCAACCATGTACGTATAATCAATTGATCCTGAAATGTAATTACTGTATCGCTTCCGAAGTGTTAGATCAACACCTTTGACGCTTGCATAATCTGAATTATAAAACACGACATAATCTTGCGATAAATAAGTGACTTGTAGTGTTGATAATAAATCAGTTATGTCTTTATACCATGCAGACACATCCAATGCCCAATCATCACTAAGTTTATATTTTATTCCGGTTTCATAAGCAATTGTTTTTTGTGCTTTCACACCGGGATTACCGACTAAAGGCATGGATGTACTCAAATCTTTAACATTATTATAGTATAAAGCATTGTAATCCGGATTCTGGAAGAAATGCCCATAAGAAAAATGAAGTACAGCGCGGTCTGTAATTGGATGAGCTAAACCAATACGCGGGCTTATTTGTGTCTTTGCTGAAACTGGTTCTTCAATTGCGGGTATCCAGTTATTGTTGTTGTCAAAACTTCCAAACCGACGAATATCCGGCCACATATTTGCTCTTGGATCGGCATAATCAAAACGTAAACCAAGATTTATTATTAAGTAATCATATTCAATTTTATCTTGAACATAACTTGCCATCTCAATCGGTGTTCGAAGATATTCATCTTTGTATTGCGCACCTGACGGCCATGGTTGAGATTCTTCATGAACTTGAATTCGATGACTTTTAAATTCAAATCCGCCTTTAAACTGATTGGAGTTATTAGCTTGATAAGTTAAATCAAATTTGCCGTCATAAGTAATTGTTTGATCATCACTATATGGAGAGTCATCACCGCTTACATAGAAATAAACTGTCTGTCCAGTCTGACCTCTTATATAATCCTGAGGTTGTTTATTACCTACTTGAGTTTTCATTTTATTATCATAGCGGGATAACTGAGCTGTATAAAACATACTGTTATTAAGTGTATGTGTTAATGTTAAACCAATACGGTTTGTATTCTGTACTGAATGACTTTGGTTATCGCTCAAGTATTTCCAAGCATGACTGTATCCTTGAGATTCGTTCTGAGTAACCTGATCTGATAATGATAATTTTACAGTTGGACTAAATTTATAAGTCAATTTTCCAAAACCGTCTCTTTGCAAACTATAACCATGCGGTAAATAGCTGTCCTCATTTTTATATTTACCAGAAATGAAAAATGTCAGATTAGGAATAATGGGCACTGGACCGTTCAACGACAAATTTAATGTTCCCTTTATTGGTATCTCTAAATCGAGGGGCCTAAAACTGAAACGATCAATCACACTTTTATCCACATATTCATAACTATCAGCTACTCCAGAGAAAGGATTTTTTTGTCTATAAGGAGATTGATTTAACATCGGGGTAGTAACTTCAAATTTTCCGTGGAAAGTATCGCCGCCATCTTTTGTAACTATATTAACAATACTCGACATAGCATCACCATATTCAGCATTAAAAGCACCGCTCAAAATTATCATCTCTTCGATAGCGTCTTTATTCATAGAATTATTAAAACCACCGTACAAAGGATCTTCTACATACATACCATCAACCATGTAAGCAATTTCACCAGTTCTGCCGCCTCTTACGTGAATGTTGCCATCAGCATCAGTAGTAAATCCCGCTTTAGTTGTTAAAATTTCTTGAACGTTTTCTGCGGGCATGTTAATAATTTCATCGGCACTAATTACAGATTGTTTCGAAGTAACATCTTTCTCAATTATTGGACGACTAGCAACAACAACTGTTTCTCCCATTTCTGTAGTGGTTGGTTCTAATTTGAAATCTAATTGTGTTGTAAGATCAACGATAACCTGAACATTAGTAACTTTGTAATTTTTATAACCAATCATAGATGCACGAATAGTATACTTACCAGGTCTGACATTAATTATAAAATATTGGCCATTGATATCACATGAGGCGCCTAATGAAGTCCCTTCAATCATTACATTACAGCCTGGTAGTGGTTCACCAGTAGTTGCATCTCTTACAGTACCAGAAATTTTACCAGTCGTTCCACCATAAATAAAGGAAGGTGCAATTGAAAGTATTATTACAAAATAGAAGACGTTAATTTTTTTTAAATAATTTTTCAAGAGGGTCCTCCCCTTTAAACAAATTATTATAGCGTAATTAAAAATTATATTTACAATTAATAAAATCTTCCGAAGACCTATAATTTATTTTTATATAAATCTTCGAAAGATTTCGTAAAAAATTACGATGATTACTTCATGAGAATCATCTTTCTGCTTTCGTAAAAATGACCAGTCTTTAATGTGTACATATAAACACCGGAAGGAACGGAATTTCCAAATTCATTTTTACCGTTCCAGCTAACAGTATAAGAACCTGCCGATTGTTCTTTTGAAACAAGAGTTTTTATTTCACGGCCTAATAGATCATAAACCGATAAAGAAGTGAAACCACCAGCAGATAGTTTATAAGAAATCTGTGTTTCGGGATTAAATGGGTTTGGATAGTTCTGCAATAATGAATATTCCATAGGAATTATTTCCTTATCCTCTACCGATGTGGCTAATTGTGTCACATAAACATTATCGAAATAGCCTGGTATACCGTCAGCATCCATCTGAAAAGTGTATAATCCAAATCTTCCTGCTGAAACCGCAGTTGATTTATGATAACTTACTGGACTTCCTGCTAACAACTGTCCATCGAAGTAACATGAAAAACTAACTGTAGTATCATTAACTGTGCGGACTTCAATTTTCATTTTATGCCAACCATCGGTAGTGGGAAATAAACCAGGATTTTCGCTTCCTTTAAAATCTTTACTAAATAAAGGCATGAATGTATTAGGATCAGATTTGAGTCCTGAAAGATTTATACGATTACTTGCATCAAAGTCTACACGTAATTTATAAAAGTCTTTTTTAGCACTGTCAGCATAAACAACTAATCCGGTATATGCTGATCCGCCTGAATGATTAACGTAACAATAAACGTCGGCTTCTATCGCGTAATCTTTTAATGTAACATCTCCATCCATAGCAACTGCTGAACCAGAATAGTCCCCATTAACATCCTGCAACCAACCAACACTATTAGCACCACCCGTTAAAACTTTTGGTGCTTGTGCCATCGGTACGCCTGTTACCATTTCTTGATTTTTATAATAGGTTCCCCATGTAGCCTTGGCACCATTTTCAAAATTTTCGTAGTAGAGTATTGTTTGAGAAAAAGTTTTTCCTGAATAAAGGAAAGACAAAATGAGAATTGTTAGACTGAAAATAGTAGATGTTTTTTTCATGACTTACCTCCATAAATTAAAAAATGGGGCTTGAATTAATCCCTGTTTAGCTTTTTAATAATTTATTTTTTTGAACAAATCAATAACTAAAACAAAGTTTTGTCGGATAAAGCCATTCAAAAAACTTCATCGGATTAATTTTCTAGTTCGGTTAGATGAAGATTCATTTTAAGATTTGACCTAATTTAGTTTAGACTGGTATACTTGAGAATACAATTGCGATTAACGGTTAATAGTTGCGAAAAGTGGCTTTATAACTGGATAATTGAGTAGAAAATCGGGATTAAACAAATTTCTCTTTTATTTTTGCAGCATATCTCCGGCTCATTAGAAAAGGTTTTTCAAATCCTTTAAGAAAAACCTTAAAAGAATTTGAAAGCGAATCATCTATTTTAGAAATATAACCTAGGTTCACAATTGTTTCTCTGTGTATCCTGCAGAAATGATTCTCGGGCAGCCGGTTTTCCCATTCTCTCATAGTTTTTCTTGTTATCGAATGAGTTTTATCAAGAGTGTAAACAAAAGTATAATCCGCATCCGAGGTGATAGCAATTATAGAATCTATCTTCAAAAATCTGTATTTATTATTAAGCATAAGGAAAATTACATCGTCGTAATTCAGTTGATGAAATGAATCGGATTCTTTTAATACCCTATGAGTTAGTTTATCAATGGTTTGATGCATTCTTTCAGTACTTACAGGTTTTAATAAATAATCTTGTGCATTAACATCAAATGCTCTTATTGCATATTTATCGTAAGCAGTTACAAAAACAAAATCCAATTCATAATCTATTTTATTTATCAGATCAAATCCTGATTCGCCTCGTAACTGGATATCTAGAAAAACTAAATTCGGGTGAAATTTATTTATAAGTAATTCTGCAGCGTTTATCGTGTTTGCTTCTCCAACAATTTCAATTTCGTTAAATGTACTAAGAACATTCTTGAGATCAAGTCTTGCAAGTTTTTCATCATCAACTATAATCGCTTTATATTTTATTGTCATATAATTAACGATTTAGTTCTTTTTTTTAAGAGACATTTTTACTT